>PVBE011578938.1_pt1 | contig 56695 bp, 51 predicted proteins | sample 1631181 | NCBI WGS metagenome assembly PVBE01 (sample SAMN08397723, study PRJNA350692) | Marine metagenome, whole genome shotgun sequencing project. | isolation source: water | place: Pacific Ocean | collected 2012-04
CAACATTGCGACGAGTTTTCCGGACAATGTTCCGGAGAAGTCCGGGCTCAGAGCCTGGACCGGGACCGCCCACTCCCCCCCGGGCGGCCCCTACGTCTCCCAGACGTGAAGCCTCCCTGTTTAAACTCGCCCCCGCCTTTTGGCGGGGGTCTTTTTTTGTGGAAAGCGTTAAGCCGGGCGGGATTAGGTCTGGATATTCAAGTAGGTGCCGGGTGCGCCGGTTCTCAGCAAGGCCATGTAGCTTGCCCGCAGTCCGGCATTGCGGTTGATGGCGAAGGCGGTGGCTTCGTTGGTGCGGACGGCGGCCTGGGAGTTTTCCTGCTGGGCCAGCAGCTGTTGCTGGTTGAGAACGGAAATTCTGCCGTTGGTGCCGGCGGCGTAAACGTCGGAAAAACCGCGGTCGAACTCGGCCCTGGCCAGCGCGCTTTGATAGCTATCGATCTTGGCATTAACGGTGGTCAAGGCCGTGGCGATGGCGGTGGCGGCCCGGGACCGGCCCGCCGAGGTGGCAAGACCCGCATAGGCCCAGGAATCGAGAATATTCAGGCCCGTGGTGGATAGCTTCGCGCCGGCGTAGCTGTCCGAGGTCGATATCTGGGTAAACGCGATGGTGTTGCCGCTGATGCTATCGAGCTGCAAATCCTGGGTGATGACGGCGCTTTTACCGGTGGCGGCGCCTGTTGAATCATACTGCACAAACATCGAATCGTTGGAACCATCCTCGATCCAGGTGCCGTTGATCACGATTCTGTCGGTTGAGGTGCTCTTGGCCCAGGTGTTGCCGCCGGAATCGACAATGGTGTAGTTGCTGGACAGGTCGGCATAGGGGAAGCTCCCTTGGCCCCCGGTAATGTCGTTGATGTAGGAATAATCGTTGGCGAAGGTGCCGCCGATAAGATTGGGCTGTTGCGATGTGGCGTTGGCCGCCTGGTTGAGCTTGCGCAACGTATCATCGAAATCGACGACATATTCGGCGATTTGGCTGGCGGTGCCGGTGCGCGCCCTGTTTTCAAGGTCGGCAAGCTTGCGAACGTAGTCTTTAATGACTTCAACCCGGGCGATGAGGTCTTCCAGGTGGCCGACGGCTTTGTCGATGTTCGGCCGCAACGCCGCCCACTGGCTTCCCACCCGCCGTTCTGCGCCGACCTTATGCGAGAAATCGTTTCGGGTAGAGGCTTGCGCACGGGCGAGCTGGTCGGCCTGAAATTTTTGCAGCCGGGATTGCAACGATAAAATCGAATACCCGGATCCGCTGACAGACGAGATCGCCATAAAAAAACACCCTTCGAAATGTTTCGAGGCGTTCTGCCCATTCAGAAATATTGGTGAAATCGTCCTGAATATTAACAAACAAAGCCGTAAATTGCCATCGGCAGGGCAAAAAACCCCGCGACGGCGTTAACCATAACGGAGATACCCTTTCAACCCATTGGTTTAAAAGACTTTTTTGCGTTTATGCAGGCAGCCTTAATTTGCCAGGGCGGCTTCGCGTTGGGAAACGACGGTATCGGCATCCTTCCCCGACAATTCCTGCAGATGGTCGAATTCATATTGGAAGGTGCCGACGCCCTGGGTCATCGACCTCAGTTCGATGATCAGATCGTGCATTTCCGACTGCGGCAACTGAACCGAAACCTCGTCCCAGCCGTCCCAACCGTGTTTTGCGTCGAAGCCCAGAATATGCCCCCGCCGTCCACTGATCAGGCGTTGAATTTTCGACGTGAATTCATTGGGCAAGACGATTTCGACCTTGAAGATGGGTTCCAACAGCACCGGGTTACATTTGGGCATTCCCTCGCGCATGGCCTGGCCGGCGGCTTTCTTGAACGCCATTTCGGAACTGTCGACGGCATGGAACTGTCCGTCGGTCAGGGTCACCGAAAGGTCGACGACGCTAAACCCTAATGGACCGCGCGCCATGAAATCCTTAACCCCGTGTTCGACCGCCGGAATATATTGTTTGGGCACGACGCCGCCGGTGATGGTTTGATCGAATTGGAAGCCAGAACCGCGTGGCAGGGGCTTGATGTCCAGGTGGACGTCTCCGAATTCTCCGTGCCCACCCGATTGCTTTTTGTGCCGGGAGTGTTGGGAAATCGGCTTCCTGATGGTTTCCTTATAGGGAATTCGGGGCCGGTCCGACAAAATATTCAAGCCGTAGCGATCCATGAGACGGTCAATGGTGACCAGCAAATGCATTTCCCCTTGACCCCAAAGCAGGAATTCCCCGGTATCCGGGTCAGGTCCGAAGGAAATCGACGGGTCCTGGTCGGCCAGCTTGGCCAGCGCACCGGAAAGCTTGACCTCATCGTCGCGGTGTTCGGCATGGATGGATAACGCGAACAGGGGTTTGAGCGCGTCGGGCCATTCGATATCGGCGCCGTTGGCATTTTCGGACAGAGTGGCGCCGGTTTGGACACTTTCCATCCGGCCCAGGGCGACCACCTCCCCAGCTGCGGCTTTGCTAATCTTTTCGTGTTTTTGTCCCAGCACCCGATGCATGCCGCTGACCCTTTCGTCATTGAGGGTCATGCCGTCGGTGGCGTCGCCCCGCCAAATGCGGGCAAAGCTCATTTTTCCGGCATGGCCGGCGTGAACGGTCTTGAATACTTGCGCCAGCACCCCGTCACCACCCTCAATGCCGAGCCGCTCGGCCGATGCCGGCGCTTCCGGGCATTCGTGGCGCAACGCTTTCATCAGCCGGCGGATGCCGTTGTCTTGTTCGGCAGAACCGATAAACGCCGGCACAATGAAACTGCGTTGCAGATCATTGGTCAGGCTGTTGTAAATTTCTTCCGTTGACGGGATGACGTCTTCCAGCAGGCTTTCCAGCAGGGTGTCATCGAAATCAGCAAGACTTTCCAATAGTTCGGTGCGGGCTTCGGCTTCGCGGTCCTGCACGGGGCCGGGAATTTCGATCAATTCCGAGGGCTTGCCGGAGGCCCATTCGAAGGCCCGTTCGCTGACCAGGTCTACGTGCCCGATGATGGTATCGTCTTCTCGAATGGGAACTTCGCGAAGCACCAACGGGCGTTTGGAATGAACCTGTAACGCCTCAAGGGTCTCCTTGACGCTGGAAATGGCGGTATCCATCTTGTTGATGAACAAGATATGGGGAATGTCTTTTTCGTCCAGGAACTTTAGCACCGGCGCCACGATCAGGGCTCTTGATGCATCGGCTTCGCAGACGACGACGGCGGCGTCGGCCACCATCAAGGCGTTGATGGATTCTTGAATCATTTCAACCGAACCGGGGCAGTCGAGAAACGTCCAGGGCTCTCCTAAATACTCGGTGGAGGCGATGTTGACCTCGGTGCTCATCTGACGTTTTTTCGCTTCCGGCGTTCCGTCACCGACGGCATAGCCTTCCTTGGACGAGCCCTTGCGCCCGATCGCCTCGGTCAGCGTCAGGAGACTTTCCAACAGGGCTGTTTTTCCACAAAGGTAGGGGCCGACGATGGCGGCGACTCTCGGCCCGGATGGCGCTTTTGAAGCCATAGGATCCTCCCGGAATCGTGTTTTCTTTACGAATAGGCCACGGGTTAGTCCCGTTTGATAGTATTACCTGAAAAGGGTAATGCCACTGGCTGGGGATGCAAGAAAAAAGGGTAGCCAAATTTAGTAATTATAATGATTAAAAAAAATGCTATAAAAACGCTTGTCTAAGGGATTCCGGGGGATTCATATGACAGCTTTCTGGAAATGGCAGTTTTTGGCGCCTCGTCTGCGCGCGGGTTTGGTATTCATGGCCTTGCTGGGGGTCTTTTGGGGCCCGCCGGTGGCTTATGGGGCAACGGTTTCCGGCGATATAGCGGTTGCCGGTGGCAAGAAGCTTAAAAATCTTGTCGTTTATCTTGAACCGATGGACGCAAAGGCCGCCCAGGCCGTCGCCGAAATAATCGTCACCCAAAAAAATCGGGTGTTCAAACCAAAGCTGATCGTCGTCGTTGCCGGAGGTAGCGTCGTTTTTCACAATGACGAAGAACGGGACATCGATCACAACGTCTATTCCCTAAGCAAGGCGCAAAAATTCGATATCGGGTTGATCGGCAAAGGCAAGAAGCTGGTTGTCAAATTCAGCAAACCGGGCATCGTCAAGTATTACTGTTCCGTCCACAAAAACATGGAAGGTAGCGTCGTCGTCGTGCCGTCCCCGTTCTTTACCCTTGTCAAAAAACCCGGCCCGTTCTCCATCGAAAACGTACCGGCGGGAAAATGGAAATTGAATGCCAGCATTTCCCATCGCCGTTACGTCGTGACCCCGGTGGATGTGGCCATTGGCGATGGCCCGGTGGATAAACTCACCATTAAGGTCGCCAAGAAAAAACGCAGGAAATAATAAAATGACCAGGAAGCTCATGGGTTTTCTTGTGGCGGTGATGGCGATGGGTTGGGGCGCGGCGCCGACCGAGGCCCTGGCCGGCAGCCACGTCTTCGACGCCGACCAGTCCCCGGCCGACGGCAAAGGCACCGTTTACGGCAAACTCTATATCCGGCCGCACAAGGATTACGTCAAGAAAGCCATGGAAAAGGCCAAAAATGCTCCCCCCGGCAAGGTTGATCAGTACGGCAACCCCGAGGGCGGTGTTGGGGGGCTGCAATTCGGCGGCCCCTTGCTCAATTACAACCAGGCCAAGGTTTTCGCCATCTTGGTCAATCCGGCGGCCAAGCTGGATGAGGAAGAACATGAAGTCGAGGTAGATGAAGACGACGGAATCAAGCCCCAGGCGTTGGCCGTCAACAAGGGTGACGTGATAGAAATCGAAAACGATTCCGGCAAGGCCCTGACCTTCTTCCTCGCCGATACCAACAGCGACGATATCCAGGAATTTCCCACCATTCCGTCGGGTGATGACGCCGAATTGAAGGTTGAACTCATCGGCGATCTAGAACTGATCGCCGATGAGGACGAACGCTACACGGTGGCGGTGCTTTCGCGCCAGGGCCTCAGGAGCCACGGGGAAAGGGGCGGGGGCCTTTTCACGTTCCGGGATATGGAACCGGGACAATACGAGTTATTGTTTTGGTTTTGGCGGTTGGGGTATCTGAAGAAAACGATTACCGTCGAAGCTGGCAAAAACCTGGAAGTCAACGGCACCCTGTCGGTCGACACGGTCGTCAAGTAAGCCGACTTCTTTCAAGCATCGCCATTCAAACCCATGGGGCTTCGCGAAAAAATATTTCTGGCGTTTTTCTCCATCGTCACCCTGCTTTTGGGGGTGAACCTCTATTACACCAATACCCAGACCACCGCCTTCGAACTGGCCCGGATCATCACCGAGTTGCAGAATGCCCAAGGCCGTTTCGAGGACAAGTTCGAAAGCGAACGCAAATCCACGCTCAGGCTTGTCAGCACCATCACCTCGGATCAGAAATACCGGTCGTTCCTGCAACAGGTGCGCGACAACTATTATTCCTTCGCCGAGGAAATCGGCTTTGATACCAAAGCCGACCTGGTGTTCGTGGTCGACGAAGATATGGCGGTCCGCGGCACCTACCCTCTTTCCAAATCCAACGAGGTGAAGAAACCATCCGAAGGGGGCGATGAAAAATTCGAAGAGGTGGAGGAAAAAACCGAAGAGGGTAAGGCCGTGTCCGGCGATTCGGATCAACAGCGCGGAGAGCATATCGCCTGGGTTTTGGAGCGGGTAGAGGAGGTCCACGTAGACGATCTTCTTGGCGAGATTCTTGACAGCGGCAAAAGTATTTCCAGGGTGCTGTCCTTCGGTGATCAATTAATGAATACGGTCAACGTGCCGTTGAAGGAATCGCTTTCCGACGATTATGCGCTGGGGGTGGTCAGCGTCGGCATCACCATCGATGACGACTGGGTCAAGCAGCTGCTGAAGGACGAAAGTTCCGAGGTTAATGCCATTTTCCACGTTGGCGGGAAGGCGGTGGCGGCCAACATCTCTGATTACCGCCGCGCCGCCATCCTAAAAGTCGCCCTGGCTGGATCCGGGGCCGCTGCCGATGACAAGGCGTTCGATTACAAGGGGGAGCGCTACATCATGCTGCAAGGCGCCTTCACCAAGGCCGGCCGACCGGCCGGGTACGTGTTCGCCGCCAGCCTGGACAAGGCCATGGCGCCGTTTGTTTCCCTGCAATGGAAGATCTTCGCCTTGGGCGTGGTCGCGCTGATCATCGGCTTAGCGATCATGTTGGGGTTGGCCAACCGTATCGTTAAGCCCATCCGCCAGCTTGTCACCGGCACCCAGGAGGTCCTGGACGGAAATTATGATTATAAGGTCGAGCCCCAATCCAAAGACGAGGTCGGTCGTCTCACCCGTGCCTTCAACGACATGACCGAAGGCCTCCAGGAAAAGGAGCAAATCCGTAATCTGTTCGGCAAATACGTTCACCCGTCCATCGTCGGCGACCTCATGGAAAATCCCGACCATCTGCAACAAGGCGGCACCCAGCGGGTTCAGACCCTGTTGTTCAGCGATATCGCCGGCTTCACCACCATCAGCGAGGGCATGGATGCCGAAAGCCTGGTGGCGTTTCTGAACGAATACCTGGGCGCCATGGCCGACGAATTGGCGGCCTGCGAGGGAATTTTGGACAAATACCTGGGCGACGGCATCATGGCGTTCTGGGGGCCGCCGCTGACCAAGGGAAACCATGCCCGCCTGGCCTGCAACGCCGCGCTCGGCATGCAGATTATTTTGGAGGACATGCGCAAGGACTGGCAGGCCCGCGGCCTGCCGCCCATCCATGCCCGTATCGGTATCGCCACCGGCGACGTCATCGTCGGCAATATCGGTTCCGAACAGTCGCAGGATTACACCTGCATCGGCGATACGGTGAACCTGGCGTCCCGGCTGGAAGGGGTGAATAAGGCCTACGGCACCAGAATCATTATCGATGAGACGACATTGGAGATGACGGATAGCCACTTCCTGGTGCGCGAATTGGACACGGTCCGGGTCAAGGGCCGCGACGGCGGCACCTGAATTTTTGAATTGATCGGGTTTGCGCCTAGCACGCCGCCCGAACCGGACGTGCGCCTTCAACGGTACGCCGCCGCCTTGGCGCTTTACCGGGCCGGCGATTTCGCCGCCGCGCTCAAGGATTTCCAGTCAATCGACGACGATTCCGCCGCCGCCGCCATGGCCGGGGCCTGTCAGGAATTGATCGAAGAGCCGCCGGAAAATTGGGACGGCATCCACACCATGACCGAGAAGTAAGGTCTTGTCCGCTATAGGTAGGGTTATGTCAGCGCCGCGCAGGCCCGCTGGATGCGCTGACACGCGTCTTCCAGCAAATCCGTTGCGGTCGCGTAGGACACCCGGAAATGCGGCGATAGCCCGAAGGCGACGCCCTGGACGGCGGCGACGCCTTCCTCCTCAAGGATATAGGTGACGAAATCCTCGTCCGTCTCGATGGTTTTGCCGCCAGGCGTTGTCTTGCCGATGGTGCCGGCGCACGACGGATAAACGTAAAAGGCGCCTTCCGGCGTCGGGCAGCTGAGCCCCGATGCCTGATTGAGCATGCTGACGACAAGGTCGCGGCGTTCCTGGAAAATTTTGTTGTTGGCGGCGACGAAATCATGCGGCCCGTTCAAGGCCGCCACCGAGGCGGCCTGGCTGACGGCGGCGGTGTGCGTCGTCGATTGCGACTGCACCTTAGTCATCGCCTTGATCAGCCCCGATGGGCCGCCGGCAAAGCCGACCCGCCAGCCGGTCATGCAATAGGCTTTCGACATGCCGTTCAAGGTCAGGGTCCTGTCCTTCAGCCCCGGTTCGATCTCGGCGACGGTGGAAAACTCAAACCCGTCATAAATGACATGTTCGTAGATATCGTCGGTCATCACCCAGACATGGGGGTGGCGCATCAGCACATCGGTCAACGCCTTGAGGTCGTCCCGCGAATAGGCGGCGCCGGACGGGTTCGACGGCGAATTCAGCACCAGCCACTTGGTTTTCGGCGTGATGGCGGCGTCCAGGTCTTCCGGCGTCATCCGAAAACCTTTTTCCGCCGGGCAGTTGACGAACACCGGTTTGCCTTCGAACAACAGCGCGATATCCGGGTACGACACCCAATAGGGCGCCGGAATGATGACCTCGTCGCCGGGATCCAGCGTCGCCATGAAGGCGTTGAAGATGATCTGCTTGCCGCCGCAGCCGACGGCGATCTCGTCGGTGGCGTAGTCGAGGCCGTTGTCGCGTTTGAACTTGGCGATAATAGCCTCCGTTAACTCAGGGATGCCGTTGACCGCCGTATACCGCGTCAGGCCGTCATCCAAGGCCTTTTTCGCCGCCTCGATGATGTGGGCGGGGGTGTCGAAATCAGGCTCGCCGGCGCCGAGGCCGATGACGTTCTTGCCGGCGGCTTTCAGATCGCGCGCCTTTTGGGTGACGGCGATGGTGGGGCTGGGTTGTATCAGGCTTAAGCGGTCGGCGATGAAGGACATGGGTCGTGGTTCCCGGGGCTGGATTTCAAAGATAGGGCGGTCAAAAACGAAGGCCGGAGACTACGCCCGTATGTATTTCGGTGCAAGTCAGGACTCGCCTGTCGCCCCGCGCCCGTCCTATAACAACGCCTATGCAACACGCCGAACAATTCATGCATGAGAAACGCGCCGCCATCACCGGCGGCAAGCCGTTGACGCTGGTCTCGCCTTTCGAGCCCGCCGGTGACCAGCCCGAGGCCATCGCCGAGTTGATCAAGGGCCTGGAAGGGGCGGAGCGCGATCAGGTGTTGCTGGGCGTCACCGGGTCGGGCAAGACCTTTACCATCGCCCATGTCATTCAGGACCAACAGCGCCCGACCCTGGTGCTGGCCCCCAACAAGACCCTGGCGGCGCAGTTGTACGGCGAGATGAAGGAATTCTTCCCCGACAACGCGGTCGAATATTTCGTCTCCTACTACGATTATTATCAGCCCGAGGCCTACGTGCCGCGTACCGACACCTTCATCGAAAAAGACGCCTCCATTAACGAGCAGATCGACCGCATGCGCCACGCCGCGACGCGGTCCCTGTTGGAACGCCCGGACGTCATCATCGTCGCCTCGGTATCGTGCATTTACGGTATCGGCGCGGTCGAGACCTATTCGGAGATGGTGGTCAAGCTCCGCACCGGCGCCCGGATCGATCGCGCCCCGCTGCTGCAAAGCCTGGTCGAGCTCCAATACCGGCGCAACGACGTCAATTTCTTCCGCGGCTCGTTCCGGGTCCGCGGCGACGTCGTCGAGATTTTTCCGTCCCACATGGAAGACCGGGCCTGGCGGCTGTCGTTGTTCGGCGACGAATTGGAATCAATCTGGGAAATCGACCCGCTCACCGGCGAGAAGATCGGCGCGCTCGAAGAGATTACCGTCTTTCCCAACAGCCATTACGTCACCCCGCGGCCGACCCTGCTGCAGGCGATTCCTCAGATCAAGGCGGAGCTAAAAGAACGCCTGGAGGAATTGTTGGGCGAAGGAAAGCTTTTAGAGGCGCAACGCTTGCAGGAACGCACCACCTTCGATCTGGAGATGCTGGACACCACCGGCTTTTGTTCCGGCATCGAGAACTATTCCCGCTATCTTACCGGGCGGCGCCCCGGCGACCCGCCGCCGACGCTGTTCGAATATCTTCCGGAAAACGCGCTGATGATCGTCGATGAATGCCATGTCACGGTGCCGCAGCTGGGCGCCATGTATAAAGGTGACTTCAACCGTAAATCGACGCTCGCCGAATACGGCTTCCGGCTGCCCAGTTGCATCGACAACCGGCCCTTGAAGTTCGAGGAATGGGAAGTCATGCGGCCTGACACCATTTACGTCTCGGCGACGCCGGGCCCGTGGGAGATCGAGAAAACCGGCGGCGTCTTCGCCGAACAGGTGGTCCGCCCGACCGGCCTGATCGATCCGCTCACCATCGTGCGGCCGGTCGAAACCCAGGTCGATGATTTGTTGGGCGAGGTCAAGGAAGTGGCGGCCAAGGGCCTGCGCACCCTGGTCACGACGCTGACCAAGCGGATGGCCGAGGATCTCACCGAATACATGCACGAACAGGGGGTGCGGGTGCGCTACATGCATTCCGACATCGACACCCTGGAGCGCATCGAGATCATCCGCGATCTGCGTTTGGGGGCGTTCGATGTGTTGATCGGCATCAACCTGCTGAGGGAAGGCCTGGATATTCCCGAATGCGCCCTGGTGGCGATTCTGGACGCCGACAAGGAGGGCTTTTTGCGATCGAAGACATCCTTGGTGCAGACCATCGGCCGCGCCGCTCGCAACATCGACGGCCGCGTCATTCTCTATGCCGACAAGATGACCGCCTCACTGGACTACGCCATTGGTGAGACCAACCGGCGGCGCGAAAAACAACAGGCCTACAATGCCGCCAACGGCATCACCCCGGAATCGGTCAAAAAAGGCATCACCAATATCATCGACTCGGTCTATGAGCAGGATTACGTCACCGTCGATACCGGCGTAACTGGGGAAACCGAACTGGTCGGCCACAACCTCCGCGCCGTGCTCGCCGACCTCACTGAACGCATGAAAGCCGCCGCCGCCGAGTTGGAATTCGAAGAAGCGGCCCGGCTCAGGGACGAAGTCCGCCGCCTCGAAGCCCGCGAGCTCGGTTTGGATAAGGCCGGGGTCTCGCCGATGGCGGCGGCGCGGGCCGGTGCCTTTGGAAAGTCTGGGGGCCGCTGGAAGAAGAAAAAGAAGAAGAGAAGGTAGGGGCGGGCTTTGTTTTAGACGCAAATTCGTCGTCGCGGATGTGGCCATCCGCTCGGGATTTGCTCTAACCCCCCAACAACTCCGGCCTCAGAAACCACTGCACGGTCCAGCCGCCGCCGTTTTCGCCGCGCTCGATACAGGCCACCGAGCCGGGTTTGAAGTGGACCACGGTTTCGTCCTCGTTGCCGGTGACCAGCCGCGACGCCAGCTTGCTCATGAACGGCAGGTGGCCGACGATGATGGTGTCTTCGGTCCAGCCGTCGATGGCGGCGAACAATTCATTGATGGCATCGTTGGCGGCGATGGTGGTGGGCGATTCCTCGACGACCTTGCCGGGGCCCAGGACGTCGGCCAGCAACAAGGCGGTTTCCAGAGCGCGCAGTTTACCGCTGTGCAGGACCCGGCCGGCGGAAACGCCGCTGCGCGCCAAAAACGACGCGACCCGTTTGACGTCCTCGCGGCCGCTGTCGCTGAGCGGTCTTTTCGGGTCTTCGTCCTTGGGCATGGCAGGGCCATGTTGAACCAGGTAAACGTGCATGGCAGCCCTATGTCATTTTGGTTCCGCTAGGATTGAGGCACCGCCGCCACCATCGCCTCGGCGGCCAGGAGTTCCCGGCCCAAAGCCGTGGTGCCGGTTTCAGGGTCTTCTTCCGCCTTGGCCAGCGCCGCTTTGGCGTCGTCCAGGCGTTGTTCGGCCGCGGCCTTGTCGATGTCTTCAACCGGGATCGCTTCTTCGGCCAACACCGTGCAGCGCTCCGGCGACACCTCGGCGAAACCGCCGGCGACGAAAATGCTTTCCTTGACCTGGCCGCCTTCGTGGATGTCGATAACGCCGGGACGCACGGTGGCGATCAGCAGCGAATGGCCGGGCAGGACGCCGAAATCACCCTCGGCGCCGGGCACCACCACCATCTCCACCGGCTCCGACTTCAGAAGCTTTTGCGGCGACACCAGTTCGAATTCGACCCGGTTGTTGTCTTGGGTTTCGGCCATTTATTTTGTCCCTGTCCGGGCTTACGCCCGTCCTCGCCTCTTGAGTCCCTAAAATACTAAGCCGCTTCGGCCAGTTTCTTGGCTTTCTCGACGGCTTCCTCGATGGTGCCGACCATATAGAAGGCGGCTTCCGGCAGGTGATCGTATTCGCCTTCGACGATGCCCTTGAAGCCCTTGATGGTGTCTTCCAGCGACACCAGCACGCCGGGCGATCCGGTGAACACTTCGGCGACGAAGAACGGCTGGCTGAGGAAGCGTTGGATTTTCCGTGCCCGCGCCACCGTCAGCTTGTCGTCTTCGCTGAGTTCATCCATGCCCAGGATGGCGATGATGTCCTGCAGCGATTTATAGGTCTGCAACACCCGCTGCACTTCCGTGGCGATGTTGTAATGTTCCTCGCCGATGATGCGGGGGTCGAGAATACGCGAGGTCGAATCGAGCGGGTCGACGGCGGGATAGATGCCGAGCTCGGCGATTTGACGCGACAGCACCGTGGTCGCGTCCAGATGCGCGAACGAGGTCGCCGGCGCCGGATCGGTCAAGTCATCGGCGGGTACGTAAATCGCCTGCACCGAGGTGATCGAGCCCTTGTTGGTCGACGTGATGCGTTCCTGCAAGTTGCCCATGTCGGTGGCCAGGGTCGGCTGGTAACCGACGGCGGACGGAATGCGGCCCAACAGCACCGAGACTTCAGAGCCGGCCTGGGTGAAGCGGAAAATGTTATCCATAAAGAACAAAACGTCCTGGCCTTCCTGGTCGCGGAAGTATTCGGCCTGGGTCAGCCCGGTCAGCGCGACGCGCATGCGGGCGCCGGGGGGCTCGTTCATCTGGCCGTAGACCAGCGCCGCCTTGGAATTGTCCCCTTCCAGGTCGATGACGCCGGACTCGATCATTTCATGATACAGATCGTTGCCCTCCCGCGTTCTCTCGCCGACACCGGCGAACACCGAATAGCCGCCGTGGCCCTTGGCGATGTTGTTGATCAATTCCATGATGATGACGGTCTTGCCGACACCGGCGCCGCCGAACAGGCCAATCTTGCCGCCCTTGGCGTAGGGGCAGACCAAATCGACGACCTTAATGCCGGTCGACAGGATTTCCGTTTCGGTTGCCTGATCGGCGAATTCCGGGGCGCTGGCATGGATCGGTGATTTCGACTTGGTGGTCATCGGGCCGCGTTCGTCGATGGGGTCGCCGATGACGTTGATGATGCGGCCCAGCGTTTCCGGGCCGACCGGCACCATAATCGCCTCACCCGTATCGGTGACTTCGCTGCCGCGCTTGAGGCCTTCGGTGGAATCCATGGCGATGGTGCGGACCGAATTTTCGCCCAGGTGCTGCGCCACCTCCAGGACCAAAAGCTTGTCGTTGTTATCGGTATGAAGGGCGTTGAGAATCTCGGGCAAGTCGCCCTCGAACTGTACGTCGACCACGGCGCCCATGACCTGGGTGATTTTACCAATTGCGTTATTAGCCATCGCTGATGCTCCTGTTGCCTTTCAGCGTTATTCGTTGAATTTACTTGAGTGCTTCCGCACCCGAGACGATTTCTACCAATTCTGTCGTAATTGCCGCCTGTCGCGTACGGTTGTAGATAATTGACAGGTTGTCGATCATTTCACCGGCGTTGCGGGTGGCGTTGTCCATGGATGTCATCCGCGCACCGTGTTCCGATGCGGCGCTTTCCAAAAGCGCCTGAAAAATCTGGACCCCGATGTTGCGGGGCAGCAGTTCGGACAAGATGTCTTGTTCTTCGGGCTCAAAAATAAAGATCGGCTGAGGTCCCTCTTCGGCGGCTTTCGAGGCCACCTCGGCGTTGCTTTCTTGTTCCGCTTCGGGGGCGGCAAAGGGGATCAGCTGTTGCGCCGTCGGGATTTGCGTCATCGCCGATTGGAAGCGGTTGAAGACGATGGTGCAGACATCGAAACCGTCTTCGTCGAACAATCGGGTAATCCTGTCCGCCACCTCGGTGGCTTCGGTGTATTCGACACTGCTTTTGCCGATGCCCTCGATGGTATCGATGATGTCGTTCTCGAAATCGCGTTTGAGATTGTCGCGGCCCTTGCGGCCGACGCAAAGAATCTTGACCGCCTTGCTGTCCCGTTTGAGGTCGAGCACCATCTTCCGGACTTCGCGGGCGATGGAGCTGTTAAAGCCGCCGCACAACCCCCGGTCCGCCGTACAGGCGACGATCAGGTGGGTTTCCTCCTTGCCGGTGCCGGCCAGCATCTTCGGTGCGCCGTCGATGCCGGCGATGCTGTCGCCGACGGCGGCAACCATGCGTTCCATGCGGCTGGCAAAGGGACGCGCCGCCTCGGCGCCTTCCTGGGCACGCTTGAGCTTGGCCGCGGCCACCATCTTCATGGCCGACGTGATCTTTTGCGTCGACTTGACGCTGTTGATCCTGACCTTGAGATCTTTGAGATTGGACATGGGCGGGTTCCGGCTCGTTCTCTTTAAGCGTAGGTTTTGGTGAAGTCGTCCATGAATTTGGTCAGCTTGGCCTCGGTGTCTTCGCTCAGTTCCTTTTCGCTACGGATGGCGTCCAGGATGTCACTACCCTTGGAGCGGATCTCATCAAGAAGCCGGGATTCGAAATCCGTAACCTGGTTGATTTCGATTCCATCGGTGTATCCCCTGACCCCGGCGAAAATGGAAATCACCTGTTCCTCCACCGGCAGCGGAGAATATTGCGATTGCTTCAATAGCTCCGTCAGCCGGGCGCCGCGGGCCAGCAGTTGCTGGGTCGATTGGTCCAGGTCGGAGGCGAACTGGGCGAACGCCGCCATTTCGCGGTACTGGGCCAGTTCCAGCTTGATCGAGCCGGCGACTTGCTTCATCGCCTTGACCTGAGCCGCGGAGCCGACGCGGGACACCGACAAACCGACGTTGACGGCAGGCCGGATGCCCTTGAAGAACAGTTCGGTTTCCAAAAAGATCTGGCCGTCGGTGATGGAAATGACGTTGGTGGGAATGTAGGCCGACACATCGCCGGCTTGGGTTTCGATGACCGGCAATGCGGTCAGGCTGCCGCCGCCTTCGGTATCGTTCATCTTGGCGGCGCGTTCCAACAGCCGTGAATGTAGGTAAAAAACGTCACCCGGATAGGCTTCGCGTCCCGGCGGACGGCGCAGCAACAGCGACATCTGGCGGTAGGCGACGGCCTGTTTGGAAAGGTCGTCATAGAAGATCACCGCGTGCATGCCGTTATCGCGGAAAAACTCACCCATGGCGCAACCCGTATACGGCGCCAGGAACTGCAATGGCGCCGGTTCGGACGCGGTCGAGGCGACGACGATGGAATATTTAAGCGCGTCGTAGTCTTCCAGCGTTTTCACCAATTGCGCCACGGTCGAACGCTTCTGGCCGACGGCGACATAGATGCAGTAGAGCTTTTCGGACTCGTCGCCGGTCTCGTTGACGGCGCGCTGGTTGATGATGGTATCGATGATGACGGCGGTCTTGCCGGTCTGGCGGTCGCCGATAATAAGTTCACGCTGGCCGCGGCCGACGGGAATAAGTGAGTCGATGGCCTTGAGGCCGGTCTGCACCGGCTCATGCACGGACTTGCGAGGGATGATCCCCGGCGCCTTGACCTCTACGCGCGAGCGCTGCGAGGCTGAAATCGGCCCCTTGCCGTCGATGGGGTTGCCCAACGCATCGACGACCCGGCCCAGAAGCTCCTTGCCGACCGGAACGTCAACAATGTCGCCGGTTCGTTTGACCGTGTCACCTTCTTTAATGGTCCTGTCCTCGCCGAAAATCACGATGCCGACGTTGTCGGATTCCAGGTTCAGCGCCATGCCTTTGATGCCGCCCGGAAATTCAACCATTTCACCGGCCTGAACCTGATCCAGGCCATGAACGCGGGCGATGCCGTCACCGACGGACAGCACTTGGCCGACTTCCGCGACTTCCGCCTCACTGCCAAAATCGGCGATCTGCTTTTTTAAAATGGCAGAGATTTCCGCCGGCTTGATATCCATTATCCAATCCCTTTCATGGCGAAGCGCATTTGCTGGAGCTTCGTTCGCAATGAGCTATCGACCATACGCGATCCAATTTTAACGATCAGGCCACCCAATAAACTTTCATCCACTTTGGCGTCGATGGCGACGTCCGATCCGATGGCCTTTTTCAATAATTCACTGATGGTATCTAATTGTTTCTTCGACAAAGGCTTTACGGAAACCACTTCGGCGGTGGCTTCGCCGCGCTGTGCGGCCAGTAACGCCTGAAAAGCGGCGATCATCCCCTTGAGGGCGAACAAACGGCGGTTTTCGGCGACCGTGCCGACGAAGTTCAGGGTCAACGCGCACATGCCGGCTTTATCCAAGACGGCGGCCATGGCCCGGCCCTGATCTTCGCGGGAAATCACCGGCGAACGGATCAGGCGCGTCAAATCGGCGGACGCCTCGATCATTTGACCAAGCTGGTCAAGATCGGTGGCGACGCGGTCCAAAAGCTTATCGGACTCGGCAAGGTCGAATAATGCCGTCGCGTAACGACCGGCAAGGCCGGTAGCGCCTATCATCTCCGTTGACACCAGGAAATGTCCTCTTTCGTATTATTTAAGTTGAGATGAAAGACACCTTCCGGCAGCGCCAGCCATCCCCCTGAGCCGGGGGTTTCCCCGTTCCAAACGTCGGTTTCGTAGCATACCCCTTTGGGCCATGCAAGACGACTCCGGGGCCTTTTTCCCGGCCTTTCACATATCCCCGATGGATCGCCAAATCACAGAAAACTGTAAGGATCAACATCGGTCTGGACTCGGACTTTCCGGGGTGGTTGGGCTCTCGCCAGCCATTCCCGGAGCACGCCTTGCAGGTTGGTGGTCTTCGCCGTTTTCAACAACAGCCGCCTGCGGTGTTTGCCCCTTAACAGCGCCATCGGCGCCGGCGCCGGGCCAAGCACGGTAATGCCGTCGCCGGTGGGCGCGGTGCGGCCCAGCGTCCGGGCGGTGGCGTCGACGGCGGCCTCATCAGAGCCGGAAACGATCACCGCCGCCAAGCGCCCGAACGGCGGCATCATGGCGTGGCGGCGGCTTTCGGCCTCGGCCTTCAAGAACCCTTCGCGGCTGCCTTCCTTCAATGCCCGCATCACCGGGTGTTCCGGCATGTAAGTTTGCAGCAGCACCCGCCCGGCCCGGCCGGCCCGCCCGGCCCGCCCGGCAACCTGATAAAGAAGCTGATGGGTGCGTTCGGCGGCGCGTAAGTCGCCGCCGGCAAGGCCTAAGTCCGCGTCGACCGCGCCGACCAGGGTCAGCAGCGGGAAGTGGTAGCCCTTGGCGACGACCTGGGTGCCGATGATCAGATCGACGTCGTGGTCTTCGATCCGCCGGACCAGGTCCGCCGCCGCCTTGGGTCCGGCCAGGGTATCGCTGGCGGCGATGACGGTGCGGGCCTCGGGGAATAGGTCTGCGACTTCTTCCGCCAGGCGCTCGACCCCGGGACCACAGGCGGCGAAGCTGTCTTCATGGTCGCATTCCGGGCATTGCTTCGGTGGTGCCGCCCCAAAGCCGCAATGGTGACATTGCAAGCGGCCGCCGCGGCGGTGCTCGACCAACCAGGCGGAACAGTTGGGGCACTGCATGCGATGGCCGCAGGTGCGGCAAAGGGTCAGCGGCGCATAGCCCCGGCGGTTCAGGAACAGCATCGCCTGTTCGCCATTGGCGAAGGTCGCCGCCAAGGCGTCCCGGAGCGACGGCGACACCCAACATTGGGACGGCGTTTCCTCGGCGCGCATGTCGATGGTGGTGACGTCGGGCAGCGCCGCCCCGGCATGGCGGTCGGCCAAGTGCTGCATCTGGTACCGCCCGGACTCGGCGTTGAGAACCGTTTCCAGGGACGGTGTCGCCGATGCCAGCACGATCGGCATGGCGCCTAATTGGGCGCGGACGACGGCCATGTCGCGGGCGTTATAGATGACGCCGTCTTCTTGTTTGAAGGAGGTGTCGTGCTCTTCATCGACAATAATCAGGCTTAGTTCGGCAAACGGCAAAAACAGCGCCGAGCGGGCGCCGACCACGACCTTGGTTTGGCCTTCGGCAACGGCGCGCCATGTATGGCGGCGCTGGGATGCCGTCAGGTCCGAATGCCATTGCCCCGGGGCCGCCCCGAAACGGTCCCTGAAACGCCCAAGCCATTGCGCACCCAGCGCGATTTCTGGCAGCAGCACCAATACCTGGCCGCCTTGCTTCAGGGCTTCGGCGACGGCCTGGAAATAGACTTCGGTTTTGCCCGACCCCGGAACGCCATCCAACAGGGTGACGGAAAAGCCGCCCTTTTTGGCTGCCGTTTGCAGGGGTTTGGCGGCCTTGTCCTGATCGGCGGACAAATCCGGGCCGGGCAAACGCCAATCCGGCTCCGGGCCGGGGGCCCGTGCGGGCAGGTTGACAGGAGTTAGGGCGCCGGCTTTGAGGAGCCCCTTGACGACGCCGGTGCCGGTGCCGGCTTCCCGCGCCAGCTCGGCGGCGGGGCGCGGCGGGCCATCCTTGAGAACAGCCAAAACCTTTGTCCGTGTCTTGGTCTGCTTGAAGGGGTCCGGATTGGGCCTAAGGGCGTAGGCGACCATCGGCTTCGGTGGCGTGAGGGCGTCCGGCACGCTCATCACCATTTTCAGGACCGCCCCGGGCGCGCTCAAGGTATAGCGCGCGGTCCAATCGACGAAGGCCCGCGACACGTCGGGCATGGGCGGACACTGAAGCCGGCCGAGAACGTCTTTCAGTTTGGCTTCAGGGACGCCGCCTTCCCCCTTGCCCCATACCACGCCGATGGCCTTGCGCGATCCCAGGGGAACGTTGATGAAATCACCGGCGGCCAGCGTCATGTCATCCGCGACCCGGTAATCATAGGTTCCCGCCAGCGGCAAGGGCAACAGCACGGCGATTGTTTCGCCGGGCCCGTAGCGGGCGCCCGGTTTAGTCGGTTTAGCCGGTTCAGATGGGGTGGCGATTTTTTTCATCGTCGTTAGAGGGTTTCCTGATTGATCTGCCGAATCTGGTTTATAATAGGCGATTCGTGAAAACTGGCGAGGTTTCCGCATCCGATGACCGGAAAAACTGAAAAACCCGCTGTTGAGACAGCATTGGGCCCAGAACAAATTAACGGCGACGCCGTTGCCGATTTCCTGCGCCGTCATCCCGATTTTTTCACCGATCGGCTGGATCTTCTATCGGAAATGTCGGCGCCGTCGCGGTGGACCGGCGACGGGGTCGTCGATATGCAGCGCTATCTGGCTGATCGCCGGCTGGGGGAGATCGACGACCTACGCAATTGCGCCCAAGAGGTCATCGAGACCAGCCGTTCCAACATGTCGGTCCAGACCCGGACCCATGCTTCCGTGCTGGCAATGATGTCGGCGACCGATATCGGCCAGCTGCTGCGCGTCGTCAGCGAAGACCTGCCCTTGTTGCTGGATGTGGACGTGGTGGTTTTAGGCCAAGAGCCGTTGGCGGCAGATACAGGCGTTTCCCCGGCCGCCGCGCCGGAGGTTCTGCAATTGCCCGAAGGCGGCGTTGATCGGATATTGGGCGCTGAGGAAAACGTCTGCCTGCTGCGCGACCTGGAAGACAAAATAGAATTCGGTGAGATGCTGTTCGGCGCCGCCTCGAGACTGGTGCGCTCGGCAGTGTTGGTGCGGTTGCGTGCCGGCAGCGGGGTTGCGGACGGGATTCTGGCGTTGGGATCGCGGGGTGATACCTTCAGCCCCGGACAAGGTACCGAGTTGGCGGGCTTCCTGGCGCGGGCGCTGGAGTTGTGCCTGTACCGGCTGGCGGAGCCGCCCGGTTAATGGCCCTTGAGTTCACCGCCGAGCCGGCGGTGGTCGCCGTAATCGACGACTGGCGGTCATGGTTGGCGCATGAGCGGCGGATTTCGCCGAATACGCTGGACGGCTACGAACGCGACCTCAGCAAGTTTCTCGACTTTATCGCCGGGCACTTGGGTTTCCCGCCGGGGCTTCAGGATTTAGAACAGCTGGCGCCGCAGGACTTCCGCGGTTATCTGGCGTCGCGCCACGCCCAAGGCCTGGCCCGCACGTCGACGGCGCGGGCGATGTCGACCTTACGCAATTTCTTCAAATTCCTGGAACGCCAAGGGGTATTGGAAAATGCCGCCATCGGCGCCGTCAAGACGCCGAAGACGCCTAAATCGGTGCCCAAGGCGCTGACCATGGAAGATGCGTTGGTCTCCGTCGATTTGGTCGGCGAACTCAGCGATGACACCTGGATGGGCAAGCGCGATACCGCGGTATTGATGTTGTTGTATGGCTGCGGCCTCAGGATCGGAGAGGCGATGGGCCTGAACAGGGGGCAGGTTAGCGACGGGGATAAAGTCGGGGACACCATCGTCGTCACCGGCAAGGGCGATAAGCAGCGTCTGGTGCCGGTTCTGGCCATCGTCTCGCATGCCATCGAGGACTATATCAAGAGCTGTCCCTTCGATCTCCCCGAAGACGGCCCGTTGTTCGTCGGCAAACGCGGCAAGCGGTTGTCGGCGCGCGTCATCCAGCGCCAGATGGGCCAAGTCAGGGCGATGCTGGGGTTGCCGGATACGGCGACGCCGCACGCGCTACGCCACAGCTTCGCCACCCACCTGTTGGCCGGTGGCGGCGATTTGCGCACCATCCAGGAGCTTCTGGGCCATGCCTCGCTGAGCACCACCCAGCGCTATACGGAGGTCGATGCCGGGCACCTGAAGAGCGTCTACGACGGCGCCCATCCCCGCGCCCGTCGCTAGCATAGTAACTCGTCGTTTTGTTTATCGCGCAGCAGCGCCAGCGCCAGCGGCCCGAGGGCGACGATCAGGCCGGAAAAGGCGAACGCCCAGCCCCAGGAGGCGACGGTCTCGCCGCCGATTCCTGCCCCGGAACCACCAGGGCTGGCCAGGTCGAGGGCGACCCCGAACATCAGCGGCCCGGCGAACGAGCCCATAAAGCCGATGCTGGAATGAACGGCCATGGTGGCGCCACGGTAGCCTTCGGGCGCGGCGGCGACCACCCCGGCGGTGATCGAGGCCGAATCGCCGGTCACCGTAATCCCATAGATCAGGGCCAGCGTCACCACCACCCAGAACGGCCACGCCGCTGATAATCCGAAAATACAGGCCAATACCGCCGACGACAGCATGACGATGGTGATGGACCGGTGACGGCCGATACGGCGCGATAGCTCGTTGCCGAAAATGCTTGCCGGCATGCCGAGAAGGTTGATAACAGCGGCGATCGTGGTGGCGCTCAAGGCGGTGGAGGTCCCCGGCCCGGTGGCGGCGGCAAACACCAGATAGGCGACAATCCACGACCGAAACGCGAACAGCTCGAAATTATGGGCGGTGTAGGCCAACACGTAGCCCATGGCGGCGCGGCACCTGAGCACCGGGCGGAAATCCAGGAGGTGGGTGTCCGGTGCTTGCGTGTGTACCGGGTCTTTGCGGGGCAGGGCGGCTGCGGCCACGGCCATCGCCACCAGCGGCGACAGCGTCGCCAATCCGAAAACCCAATGCCAATCGAGCGCCTCGGCGACGACACCGGAATAGTAGTACGAAATCGCCGACCCGATGCCGAAGCTGGAGGTGTAAAAAGCGACGGCGCGGCTTTGGTCCTTGTCGCCGGCGATGAGCTTAAGGTGGTCGCCCAACAGCTTCAGCCCCGGCATGTAGGACCCGGCCAGGCCGATCCCGGCAAGGCAGCGAAACACCATGGCCGACCAGAAGCCGTCGGTCAGGAACGCAAATCCGGCGCTGGAAACCGCGGTTAGCCCTAAGCACAGGTAATAGATCTTGCGCGGCGATGCCCGGTCCGTGAGGCTGACCAGCACCGGCACCGTGGTCAGATAACCGGCGAAGTAAATGCCGTTGATCCACCCGGCTTCGGTGTTGGTGAGTTGCCATTCGGTGATGAAGCCCGGCAACAGGGCGGGAAAGGACATCACGCCCAGCATGCCGATAATTTCGGCAACGCACATCGCAACAATTAATTGCGCGGGGGAAACTCTCGGCGGCGCGGAAGTCATGCGCCGCAGTGTAGAGTCTATCTGGCTAATATTGAACCACTCTGATGGCAAGTGGCGAGTCGGCCCGCCAGGCGGGGGTATGGGCGGCCCTCCCGGTAGTGGCCCGCCACCATTCGGTGGCCCGCCGCCGTTTGGGCGGCCGCCGCCCCGTCGTTAAGACGTCGCTGATTACATATGAATGGCGCGGCCGTCGGCGGCGAGCGCCGCTTCCTTGACCGCTTCCGACAGCCCCGGATGGCCGTGGCAGATGCGGGCGATGTCTTCGGCGGACCCGCTCAGCTCCATGGCGACGACGACCTCTTGAATGATATCGCCGGCTTCCGGCCCGACGATGTGGCAACCGAGCACCGCATCGGTGGCGGCGTCGGCGAGTATTTTGACGAAGCCGTCGGTATCGCCGTTACTCCTGGCCCGGGAATTGGCGGTGAACGGGAACTTGCCGATATTATAGGCGATACCGGCGTCTTTCAGTTGTTCCTCGGTCTTGCCGACACTGGCGACCTCGGGCCAGGTGTAGACGATGCCGGGGATGGCGTCGTAGTCGATATGCCCGGACTGCCCGGCCATGATCTCGACGCAAACGACACCTTCGTCTTCGGCCTTGTGGGCCAGCATGGCGCCGCCGATGACGTCGCCGATGGCGTAGATGCCCTCGACATTGGTCTGGAAGTCCTCATCGACCTTAACGAACCCTCTGTCGTCCAACTCGACCCCGGCTTTATCCAGGCCTAAGCCGTTGGTGAACGGAATACGGCCGATAGCGGCCAGGACAATATCGGCCTTCATGGTTTCCTTCTTGCCGCCGGCAACAGGCTCGGTGGTCAGGGTGACGCCGGCCTTTGCGGTCTTGGCCCCGGTCACCTTGGTCGCCAGTTTGAATTCGATGCCCTGTTTTTTGAGCGTGCGCTGCATCTGTTTGGACACTTCCGCGTCCATGCCGGGCAGGATGTGGTCGAGGAATTCCACCACCGTCACCTTGGCGCCGAGCCGGCGCCATACCGAGCCCAGTTCCAGCCCGATAACGCCGGCGCCGACGACGCACAGTGTTTCGGGCACCGTTTTCAGGGCCAGCGCGCCGGTGGAACTGACGATCTGTTTCTCATCGATCTTGACGCCGGGCAGCGGGGCGACGTCCGAGCCGGTGGCGATGAGGATGTTTTCGGTCTTCAGCGTCTGTTTCTTGTCGCCCTTCTTCTTATCGGTTTGGGGGGGCGTGACGACGACTTCGCCGGCGGCCTTGATGGCGCCTTCGCCGACGACATAGTCGACCTTGTTCTTTTTCATTAGGAATTCGACGCCCTGGGTCAAATCGGCAACCACCTTGTCCTTACGCGCCATCATGGTTTTTAAATCGAGGCTGATTTTCGCTTTGATGCCGTGATGCTCGAATTCGGTGGCGGCCAGGTCATAGTGGTGGGACGATTGCAGCAACGCCTTCGACGGAATGCAGCCGACATTGAGACAGGTGCCGCCCAAGGCCCCGCGTTTTTCGACGATGGCGGTCTTCAGTCCCAGTTGCGCCGCCCGGATGGCGGCGACATAGCCGCCGGGGCCGCCGCCGATGACGATCAGATCGTAAACGTCGCTCATGGGGAGGCTCCTTTGCTCAGACGTTGATCAGGATGCGATCGGGGTTTTCGATGCATTCCTTCATGCGCACCAGGAAGGACACCGCCTCGCGCCCGTCGACGATGCGGTGATCGTAGCTCAGCGCCAGGTACATCATCGGCCGGATGACGATCTCATCACCGACGACGACGGCGCGTTTTTCGATCTTGTGCATGCCCAGAACGGCGGATTGCGGCACGTTAAGGATCGGCATGGAATTCAACGACCCGAAAACGCCGCCGTTGGAAATGGTGAAGGTGCCGCCCATCATCTCGTCGATGCCGAGTTTGCCGTCTCGCGCCCGGCGGCCGAAATCGCTGATTCCGCCTTCGATGTCGGCAAAAGACATTGCATCGGCGTCTTTCAGGACCGGCACCACAAGACCCTTGGGCGAGCCGACGGCGACACCGATGTTGTAGTAGTTTTTATAGATGATTTCATCGCCGTAGATTTCACCGTTGACCGCCGGCCATTCTTTCAACGCGATACAGGCGGCTCGGATGAAAACGGACATGAAGCCGAGGCGAACGCCGTGTTTTTTCTCAAACGCATCCTTGTGATCGGCGCGCATTTTGATCACCGCGTCCATATCCACCTCGTTCCAGGTGGTCAACATGGCCGCCGTGTTCTGGGCTTCCTTGAGGCGACCGGCGATGATCTGGCGAAGCTTGCTCATCCGCACCCTCTCTTCGCGGGGGTCTTCGGGGCGCGGCGGCAAGGGGGCCTTGGATGCAGGCGCGGCCGCCGGCGCGGCGGCAGGGGCTTTCGCAGCACCGCCTTTGGCGATGTAATCGAGAACGTCGCCCTTGGTCAGGCGTCCGTCCTTGCCGGTGGAGGGAATCTGCGCGGCATCCAGGGAGTTGTCATCGACCAATTTGCGAACCGCCGGCGACAAAGGTTTAGCCGGGGGCTTGGCGGCGGGCGCCGGCGCCGGGGCGGCTTCGGGTGCGGGCGGCGGGGCGGCGGCAGCGGCCGGTTCGGGGGCAGGGGGTGCGGGTGCCGGTTCCGGGGCCGGTGCTTCGGCGGCGGCTGGGGCGGCGCTTTCGGCGCCTGCCGCGCCTTCTTCGATGACGCCCAACAACGCCCCGACCTCGACATCGGCGCCTTCGGCGGCGGCAATGCTTTTCAGCGCGCCGGCGGCGGGGGCATTGACCTCAACCGTGACCTTGTCGGTTTCCAGTTCGACCAGGGCTTCATCGACGGCGATGGCGTCGCCCGCGGCCTTAAACCATTTGGCGACGGTTGCCTCGGTGACGGATTCGCCCAGGGCGGGAACCTTGATATCAATAGCCATGATTATTACCCCTTCTTCTTCGTTTTGGACTTCGTCGTTTTGGCCTTTTTCGAGGCCTTTTTCATGGTCAAGGCATCATCAATCAGTTGCGCCTGTTCGGCGATATGCATTTTCATGGACCCGGTGGCCGGCGAGGCAGCGGCCACACGCCCGGCGTAAGCCGGCCTCGTCGACTTGCCGCCGATCTCCGTCATGGTTTCCTCAAGCGGCTCGAAGATGTAGCTCCATGACCCCATGTTGCGGGGTTCTTCCTGGCACCAGACCACTTCCTCGGCGTTCTTGAAGCGGCCGATTTCCTCCGTCAGCGCCTGTTTGGGGAACGGGAAAAGCTGCTCGACGCGGAGGATGTAGGTGTCTTTTTGCTTTCGCTTGTCGCGCTCGGCGGCGATGTCGAAATAGACCTTGCCGGAACACAACACCACCTTCTTGATTTTGTCGTCGGCCAGCACGTCGCCATTGTCCCACAATGCCCGGTGGAAGGTGGTGCCGTCGGCCATATCCGACAGCTTCGATACGCAGGCTTTATGCCGGAGCAGCGATTTCGGCGACATCAGCACCAGGGGCTTGCGGAAATCCCGCCGCATCTGGCGGCGTAGGACATGGAAATAATTGGACGGAGTGGTGCAGTTGCAGATCTGCATGTTGTCTTCCGCGCATAATTGCAGATAGCGTTCCAGCCGCGCCGAGGAATGTTCCGGCCCCTGGCCCTCATAGCCGTGCGGCAGCAGCATCACCAGGCCCGACATGCGTAGCCATTTGTGTTCGCCCGACGAGATAAACTGGTCGATCACCACCTGGGCGCCGTTGGCGAAGTCGCCGAACTGAGCCTCCCACAACACCAGCATTTGCGGTTCGGCCAAACTGTAGCCGTACTCAAACCCGAGCACACCGGCCTCGGAAAGTGGGCTGTCGATGACCTCAAACGGGGCCTGACCGAAGCGCAGGTTCATGAGCGGGATATAGCGTTCGTCGTTGGTTTGATCGACCAGCACCGAATGGCGGTGGGAGAACGTGCCGCGGCCGGAATCCTGGCCGGACAGGCGCACCGAATTGCCTTCCAGCAACAGCGTCCCGAAGGCCAGCGCCTCGGCCGTCGCCCAGTCGATGTCGTTGCCGGATTCGATCATCTTGCGTTTGGTGTCGAGCTGGCGGACGATTTTGGGATTGAGGTTGAAGTTGTCGGGGACACGGGTGAGCGCCTGGCCGACCTCTTTCAGGCGTTCCATGGATACACTGGTATCGCCGCGCCGGGCGTCGCCCGAGGCTACGGAAAACCCGGCCCAGGCGCCGTCGAACCAATCGGCTTTGTTGGGTTTATAGCTGGCGGCGGCTTCGAAGGAATCGTCGAGGTCCTTTTTGACGGCGGCGGTGGCTTGGTCCACCTCCTCCTGGGTCATGACGCCCTCGGCAACCAGCTTTTTGGCGTAAATGTCCTTTGTCGTCGGGTGGTTGGCGATTTTGCTGTACATGGTCGGCTGCGTGAACATCGGCTCGTCGCCTTCGTTATGGCCGTGGCGGCGATAACAGATCATGTCGACGACGACGTCTTTGCTGAATTTCTGACGGTATTCGGTGGCGATCCGGGCGCAATGGACGACGGCTTCCGGGTCGTCGGCGTTGACGTGGAAGATCGGCGCCGAGACGACCTTGGCGACATCCGTGCAATAGGTGGATGAGCGCGAAAACGAGGGCGACGTGGTGAACCCGATCTGGTTGTTAATGACGATGTGAATGGTGCCGCCGGTCTGATAGCTGATCAGGTCGGACAGGTCGAAGGCTTCCGGCACCAGGCCCTGGCCGGAAAAGGCGGCATCGCCATGCAACAATAGCGCCATCACCTTTTCCCGGTCGACGTCGCCGCGTTGCATTTGCTTGCCGCGCACTTTTCCCAAGCACACCGTGTTGACGACCTCCAGGTGCGACGGGTTGGCGGTCAGGCTGAGGTGTACGGTTTTGCTGTCGAACACCCGATCCGACGACGTGCCCAGGTGGTATTTGACGTCGCCGGATCCCAAAACGTCGTCCGGGTGGTAGGTGCCGCCCTGGAATTCCGAGAAAATTGCCTGGAACGGCTTGCCCATGACGTTGGCGAGCACGTTTAAGCGCCCCCGGTGGGCCATGCCGATGACGATTTCTTCGATTCCCAGTTGGGTGCCGCGCTTGAAAATTTGTTCCATGGCCGGCACCAGGCTTTCACCGCCGTCCAGCCCGAAGCGTTTGGTGCCGGAGAATTTCTTGTCCAGGTACAGCTCAAACCCTTCGGTTTCCAAGAACCGGTCGAGGATGGTGCGTTTGCCCTTGGCGGTGAAGTGGGTCTGGTTGTGGATGGTTTCCATGCGTTCCTGCAGCCAGGATTTTTCATCCGGGTCCTGGATGTGCATGAATTCAATACCAATGGAACCGCAATAGGTCTCGTGCAGGATCGACATGATTTCGCGCATGGTCGCCGTTTCCAGCCCCAGCACGTAGTTAATGAAGATTTCCCGGTCCATGTCTGCGTCCTGAAAGCCGTAGGTGGCCGGGTTGAGTTCGGGGTGGTCCTCGCGGACGTCCAGTTCCAACGGATCGAGCTTGGCCAGCAAATGGCCGCGTACCCGGTAGGACCGGATCAGCATCAGGGCGCGCAGTGAATCCAGGGTCGCCTGGCGAACCTTGCCGGCGTCCATGCGGGGGCCGGCCTGAGGCGCGGCGGTGACGGCCTGGGGCGCGGATTCACGGGTCATTTGTTCGGCCAGCGGCGCCAGATCTCCCTGACCGACGATGGTGGCGTCCGACGGCGCCCATGACGCGCCTTTTTTGTCGGATTCCGAGCCCATGGCTTCTTGGGTCAAGGTGGCGAAAAAATCCTGCCAGCGGGGATCGACCGAACCGGGGTCGTCCTGGAAGCGTTCATACATCTCGGCGATGTAGACCTGATTGCCGGTATTAAGGAATTCGTTGGGGTCGAGTGCTGTCATGGCGTCTCGACGCGCCCTTAAGGCACGCCCTTTCTTGTTTGCGGGCTTTTTAAGGAATCTACCCTATTGGCATTATCCTTTGAGCGCCGCGGTCATGGTGACGCCGATGGTCGCGGGGCTGTCGGCGACGTGAATACCGGCGCTGTTCAGGGCTTCAATCTTGTCCCCGGCGCCGCCCTTGCCGCCGGAAATGATGGCGCCGGCATGGCCCATGCGCCGGCCGGGGGGTGCCGTCAGTCCGGCGATAAAGCCAACGGTGGGTTTCTTGACCTTGGACGATTTAATCAATTCGGCGGCGTCTTCTTCCGCCGAGCCGCCGATTTCACCGATCATGACGATGGACTCGGTTTCGTCGTCGGCCAGGAACATTTCGATACAGTCGACGAAATTGGTGCCGTTGACCGGGTCGCCGCCGATGCCGATGCAGGTGGTTTGGCCCAGGCCCTCGGCGGTTGTCTGGTGGACGGCTTCGTAGGTCAGCGTTCCCGAACGCGACACGATGCCCACCGAGCCGCGTTGGTGAATGTGGCCGGGCATAATGCCGATCTTGCACTCACCGGGGGTAATGACGCCCGGGCAGTTGGGGCCGATCAGCCGGGTTGACGATCCTCGCAGCGCTTGCTTGACCTTGACCATGTCGAGAACCGGAATGCCTTCGGTGATGCACACCACCAGAGGCAGTTCGGTGTCGATGGCTTCCAGGATAGCGGCGGCGGCGAACGGCGGCGGCACGTAGATGACCGACACGTTGGCGCCGGTGGTTTCAACCGCTTCGGCGACGGTACCGAAAACCGGAAGATCGAGGTGGGTGGTGCCGCCCTTTTTGGGGGTAACGCCGCCGACCATCTGGGTGCCGTAGGCGATCGCCTGTTCGGAATGGAAGGTGCCCTGCGACCCGGTGAAGCCCTGGCAGATGACCTTGGTGTCGGCGTTGACGAGAACAGCCATTACGCGGCCTCCTTCACGGCTTTGACAATTTTTTCGGCGGCGTCACCCAGGTCATCGGCGGAAATGATCGGCAATCCGCTGTCGGCCATGATCTGCTTGCCTTGTTCGACGTTGGTGCCCTCCAGGCGTACCACCAGGGGTACGGAAAGGTGGACCTCCTTGGCCGCCGCGACCACGCCCTCGGCGATGATGTCGCAGCGCATGATACCGCCGAAAATATTGACCAGGATGCCTTCGACATTGTCATCGGAGAGAATGATCTTGAAGGCTTCGGTGACGCGTTCCTTGGTGGCGCCGCCGCCGACATCGAGGAAGTTGGCGGGATCGCCGCCCTTGAGCTTGATAATGTCCATGGTCGCCATCGCCAGTCCGGCGCCGTTGACCATGCAGCCGATGGAACCGTCCAGCTTGATGTAGTTGAGTTCATGCTTGGAGGCTTCCAGTTCCGCCGGGTCTTCTTCATCAGGGTCGCGCAGGTCTTCGACGTCTTCGTGGCGGAAAAGGGCGTTGTCATCAAAGTTGATCTTCGCGTCCAAGGCCATGACATCGCCGGCGCCGGTCACCACCAGCGGATTGATCTCGACGATGGAGGCATCCAGTTCGGTGAACGCCTTGTAGACGGCGAGCATGAATTCGACGCCGGAATCGACTTGGCCGCCTTCCAGGCCGAGCCCTTCGGCAAGTCCCTTGGCGTCGTCAGACGTCATTCCGGTGGCCGGGTCGATGGAGACTTTCAAAATCTTTTCCGGCGTTGCGGCGGCGACTTCCTCGATCTCCATGCCGCCTTCGGTGGACGCCATCATGGTCAGCCGCGAGGTCTCGCGGTCCAGCAGCATGCCCAGGTAAAGTTCGCGGGCGATGTCGCAGCCTTCTTCGACATAGATGCGTTTGACTTCCTTTCCGGCGGGGCCGGTCTGCTTGGTGATCAGCACGTGGCCCAGCATTTCGCCGGCGCTTTCACGGACCTCATCAAGCGATTTGACGACCCGCACGCCGCCAAGGCCTTCCGGGTTGTCCTGAAACTTACCGGCGCCGCGGCCACCGGCGTGAATTTGCGATTTGACGACATAAACCGGGCCGCCCAGTTGTTCCGCCTGGGTGGCGGCTTCGTCGACGGTAAAGGCGACGCCGCCATTGGGCACGGCGACGCCATAATCACGGAGCAGTTGCTTGGCTTGATATTCGTGAATATTCATCGGATTCCTCTATTGGTCCGCTGGTCAGCTCAATGGGGATTTAGCGCCGTTTGCCGGTTGATTTTTTCTTAGCGGCCTTTTTCTTGGCGGGGGCCTTTTTGACGGCTTTCTTTTTCGCCGCCGCTTTCTTAGGCGCCTTCTTTTTCGGCTTGGCCTTGCCGGTGATTTTATTGATCGCTTTGATCAGGCCCTTAACGGCGCGGACGGACTGATTGAACATCTTCTTTTCGTCGGGGTTGAGCTTGATCTCGACCACCCGTTCGACGCCGCGTGCGCCGATGACGCAGGGCACGCCCACATACATGCCCTTGATCCCGTATTCGCCCCTGAGGTAAGCGGCGCACGGCAACACGCGCTTTTTATCCTTCAAATAGGCTTCGGCCATTTGTATGGCGGAACTGGCCGGGGCGTAGAAGGCCGATCCGGTTTTCAACAGGCCGACGATTTCGCCGCCGCCCATGCGGGTGCGCAGGACAATCTCATCAATGCGTTTTTGGGTGGTCCATTTCATTTTCACCAGATCCGGCAGCGGGATGCCGGCAACGGTGGAATAACGCACCAGCGGCACCATGCTGTCGCCGTGACCGCCGAGCACGAAGGCGGTGACGTCTTCGACGGAAACCTTGAACTCTTCCGACAGGAAAAAGCGGAAGCGCGCCGAGTCGAGAACACCGGCCATGCCGACGACCTTATTATGGGGCAGGCCGCAGGCGTCGCGCAGCACCATGACCATGACATCCAGCGGGTTGGTGATGCAGATGACGAAGGCGCCCGGGCAATTTTCCTTGATGCCTTGGCCGACCGACTGCATGACCCTGGTGTTAATGCCGAGCAGATCATCGCGGCTCATGCCCGGCTTGCGGGCGACGCCGGCGGTAACGATGACGACATCGGCGCCGCGGATGGCGCTGTAGCTTTTCGCCCCCTTGATACGGGCGTCGAAGCCTTCAACGGGCCCCGATTGCGACATGTCCAGGGCCTTGCCCTGCGGAATGCCGCTGATGATATCGAACAGGACGATATCGCCCAGTTCCTTCAATCCGGCTAAATGAGCCAGCGTACCGCCGATGTTACCGGCGCCGATAAGCGCGATTTTGTTGCGAGCCATGTTTCCATCCCGGGTTTGTGCGGCTTGAAAATAAGGGTGATATTGGATATTTGCCGCTTTATATGCCTTTCGTCCTACCCCGTTTCCGACTCCAGGGAAAGGATATTTGGCCTTTTTAGGACCGAACGGTCCGTAATGTCATTAACCGGTCCTTAATCGGCCGTGGGGAGGTCGAGATCGAGGCCGATATCGACGGCGGGGGCGGCCTGGGTGATGGCGCCGACGGAAATGGTGTCGACGCCGGTTTCGGCGATGGCGCGAATGGTCTTGAGATTGACCCCGCCCGACGCCTCCAGCGTCACCCGGCCGGCGCACAATTCGACCGCTTGGACCAGCATCTCGGGCGCCATGTTGTCGAGAAGCAGGCTATCGGCGCCGGCCTCTATGGCCTCCGTCACCTGGTCCAGGGTGTCGCATTCGACCTCGATGGCCTTAAGGTTTGCTGCCTTGGCGCGGCGGGTCGCTTCCGCCGCCGATCCGGCGACGGCGATATGGTTGTCCTTGATCAACACCCCGTCATCGAGCCGCATGCGATGGTTGGTGGCGCCGCCCATGGCGGTGGCGTATTTGCTTAAGCTTCGAAGCCCCGGCACGGTCTTGCGGGTGTCCAACAGCACCGCCCCGGTGCCCTCGATCGCATCCACATAGGCGCGGGTCAGGGTAGCGATCCCCGACAGAGTCTGCATAAAGTTGAGCGCCGTGCGTTCGGCCGCCAGCAACGCCGCCGCTTGGCCTTCAATACGGGCGATCACGGTGCCGGTGGAAATTTGCGCGCCGTCGGTGGTTTCGACTTGGACGACGGCGTCAGGCGCCAGCCGCCTGAACACCTCCAGCGCCACCGGCAACCCGGCGACGACAATATCCTGGCGGGTGGCCATGACCAGGTTAAGCCGGGTTTCGTCGGGAATCACGGCCTTGGTGGTGATGTCGCCGGCACCGATGTCCTCGGCCAAGGCGGCATCGACGGCGGCCTTGATGTCCGCCGGATTCAGCGTCGTCGAGGACACGGAATTATTCCGCCGCTTGGGTAATCGCGCGGGTAGGCGGTGACATATCCAACATTTTTTCGAGCGGCTTGAGGGCGCGGAGTCTCAGGTCTTCGGGCATTTCGATTAGGGGCGCTTCGTTGGCCATGGCCAGGTAGGTTTTCTCCAAGGTGTTCATTTCCATGTACGGGCAATCGGCGCAATTGCAGCTGCCGTCGGCGCCGGGGGCGGCCAGGAAGGTTTTTTCCGGCGCCGCCTTTTCCATCTGATGGATGATGTGGCGTTCGGTGGCGACGATGAATTCATTGGCCGGGGCGCTCAACACGAAATCCAGGATTCCCTTGGTCGACCCGATATGGTCAGCGTGGCCGAGAAGGCCCTCGGGGCATTCGGGGTGGGCGGCGACCAGGGCACCGGGATGGGCGGCCTTGAGCTTAACCAGCTCGCGGGTGGAAAAACGGTCGTGAACGATGCAGGTGCCATCCCAAAGGGTCATCTCGCGTCCGGTCTTGGATGACAGATATCTGCCCAGGTGGCGGTCGGGCGCGAACAGGATCGGTTGGTCTTTCGGTATCTGGTTAATGATGTGTTCGGCATTCGACGAGGTCACGATGATATCGGACAGCGCCTTCACCTCGGCCGAGCAATTGATATAGGTGATGGCGATGTGATCCGGGTGTTCGGCCCGGAAGCGGGCGAAATCATCCGGCTGGCAGACATCTTCCAGGGTGCAGCCGGCGTCGGCGTCGGGCAGCACCACCGTTTTTTCAGGGCTTAGAATCTTGGCGACCTCGGCCATGAAGCGCACGCCGCAGAATACGATCATATCGGCGTCGGTGGCGGCGGCCTTGCGCGATAGGTCGAGCGAGTCGCCGACGAAATCGGCCAGGTCCTGAATCTCACCGTCCTGGTAAAAATGGGCCAGGATGACGGCGTTCTTCTCGCGCCGCAGCCGTTCGATCTCAGCCCAAGGGTCAAACCTCGGATCGAGGTCTGTTTCCTTCAAGGCGCCGGCGGCCGGAAGGATGACGGTTTTGGTCAAGGCTTTTCTCCTGTTGAGTCGGGAATTATCGCCATTCCGCCTTTCGGCAATCGTGTCATTTGTTAAGGACTCTGATATGGGGATTATATGGGGCTTAAAAATGCATTCCGCAAAGGTTCAAGCACAGATAACTGCTAACAGGTGCAAATCAAATCGTCAACCGGAATGGGGTTGGGCCATGTAATCGGCGCTTTGCATTTCCATCAACCGCGACACCGTGCGCTCGAACTCAAAGGCCCCGTCACCCTCGGTATACAGGGTTTCGGCGGGCGCGTCGGCGGAGCAAATCAGGTTGACCTTGGCTTCGTAAAGGGCGTCGATCAGGGTCACGAAACGCTTGGCTTCGTTTCTTTTTTCCGATCCCAATTTGGGAATTCCCTTCAACACCAAGGTATGAAAACAGGCGGCGATTTCCAGATAATCGCCGGGACCAAGGGGTTTTTCGCATAAGTCTTCAAATCCTACCATGGCGACGCCTTCAGCGACCTTGGGGATGACGATTTCGCGTCCCTGGACCTGCAGCGTCACCGGGGCGGCGTGGGCGCCGATGCTGAGGCTTAGAAAATCTTCATCCAGCCGGGCCTCGGTATCGGCGTTGGCCGGGGTCATATAGACATCCATGGCCTTGAGGCGGTCGAGGCGGTAATCGATACCTGCATCCAGTTCCAACACCTCCAACGAATCGCCCAGCATGTCGATGAAGGGCAGAAAAAGATCCCGTTGCAGACCATCCTTGTAGAGGTCTTCGGGCGGCCGGTTGGACGTTGCCACGATGACGACGCCGTGATCGAACAGCGCTTTAAACAGGCGGCCCAGGATCATCGCGTCGGCGATGTCGGTGACATGGAATTCGTCGAAACAAAGCAGCCAGGCCTGATCGGTAATGACCCGCGCCAGCGCCGCCAGGGGTTCGGTGGTTTCCGCCGCCTTTCCCGCCTGTACCGCTTCGCGGTAATTATGCATGCGCTTGTGAACTTCGAGCATAAAGGCATGAAAGTGAACCCGCTTGCGTTCAGGGATGGCGGTGGTCTCGAAAAACAGGTCCATGAGCATGGACTTTCCGCGCCCGACGCCCCCCCACATGTAAATGCCCTTGGGCGTCGGCATCTTGTCGCCGCCGAGTTTGAGCCGCGCTTTCCAGCCGGTTCTGCCCATTTGCGGCGTGTATTCCGTTAACCGTCGGTGCAGATTCTGCAAACGGTCCATGGCCTGGGCTTGAGACGGATCGGGCTGGATGGAACCGTCCTCCAGAAGCGCGTGGTAGGCTTGTTCGGGATCGGGCAATGAATGTTGGTCCATGGGCGGGATTACCGGAAAATCAGGAAGCCGTCTGGGCCTGGCCAGGATTGGAGGCGGTTGGCGCCATGGCCATTTCCATTTCACGGCGCACGTTGAAGGCGACCGAGTTTCTGGCCCCGGCCTCCTCTATGTCTGACCATTGAACCACCGCGCCCTTTTTGACCGGCGTCTTGAGGGTCAGGCCATGGGCTAATCCGATGGGAACGGCGCCGATGGTGAGCGAGTCTCCTGCCACCATCAACCGCCCCCAGACCGTGTAACCGCCTTCGCCGTCCAGAACCTCCCCGGCGGCAAGATTGCGCTTGGCCGTGGCCACCACATCGGCGACGAAGTCGCGGGCGGTGCCGGTTGCCTCATTCTTGATCGCCGCCGTGGCGACGCTGATTCCCAGTTCCAGTCCAATCAGATGATACGGCCGCCACAGCGCCGAATACCTGCCGCTGGCATCGGTGATCAGGCCGTAATCGGCAAAGCAGCGCTCGACATAGTCGCTGGGCGCCTCAAACGTTACGTATACGCCCCAGCGCAAGTCGCCGGTCAGGTCCTTGCCATCGCGCCCACGGCTGGAGATGACCTCCACCTGCCCCTTGTGGTGCAGCGTGCCGCCGTCGGTCTCGGGGATCAAGGTAGCGGCAATCTTATCGGCGGGGCACGGCGGAAAGGTCAGGCCGCCGGGCGCCGGGGTCAGGCCGGTGGCGTTGGCGACGGCGGCCATCTCAATCCCCGACTTGGTGCCGTCTATGAACGAAGTGAACATTTTTGGGTTCATGCCGCTTTTTTCTGCATGCTCAGGCGTAATATTCCCATAGTAGTAGTCCCACACATTATCGGGTGTGATGGCATGGAATTCCGGCATGTATAAGGTGCCTTTTCCAGCCGCCACCACCTCGAACCCGGATGTGCGCGCCCAATCTACCTGTTCGCAGATCAGCGCCGGTTGATCGCCGTAGGCCATGGAATAGACGATCCCCGCCTGGCGGGCCTTTTCGGCCAGCCATGGGCCCGCCAGGACGTCGGCTTCGACGTTGACCATGATGATATGGCGGCCGCGCTCAATAGCGGCTAAGGCGTGGCGGATGCCGGCATCGGGGTCGCCCGTCGCCTCGATGACCACCTCCAGGCCGCCGGCGTTGATCAGAAGATCGGCGTCATCGGTCAGGAAGGTGGCGCCGCTGGCTAAGGCCTTGGCCGGCGAGGTGGCGCTGGTTTGCTCATCCGGCCAACCGGTGGCCTGCATGGCGGCGCGGGCGCGCTCCACCGACAGGTCGGCAATGCCGAGAATGTGAACCCCCGGCATATGACGGGCCTGGGCCAGGAACATGGAGCCGAACTTGCCGGCGCCGATCAAGCCAACGCGAATCGGCTGGTATTCTTCGGCTCGGGCCAAAAGCATTTGGTGAAGGTTCATGAAGTCCGCTCAAGGTCTCAGTGTGCCGGAGCTTTTTATATATTCGCGCCGGGTGAGATTAGCACCATATGAAACCAGCGGGAAAGGCCGTAGCGGTTTTCCACTGCTCTGCCGCCGCCGTCAAGAGCGTGGACTTGTTCGTTCAATCGGCAACGCTGCCAGTTTCCATTCAGGGAAACCGTCTTCCAGGCGCCGCGCGGCAAAGCCCTTGTCCCTGAGCTTGGTGACTGCCTCGAAGGCGAGCAGGCAATACGGGCCGCGGCAATAAGCGATGACTTCGCCGTCCGTAGGCAGACGCTCCAATTCCTGATCAAGACGGTCGATAGGGATGTTGATTGCGTTAGGAAGATGCCCGGCGGCAAATTCCTCGGCCGGGCGCACGTCGATCACGGTGATCAGGCCGTCCTTCATCCGAGCGGAAAGTTCTTTCTGGGAAATCGGTTCCAGGGAATCCCGCGACAATAGGAAACCTTCAACCAATCGGCCCATTTCAGCGAAATTCTTTTCCGCAGTTTGTCTCAGGGCGATCATCAGCGACAACACGTCTTCGCCGGCGATGGCGTAAAAAACGTGCCGGTCCTGTTTGCGCGCCGTGACTAGTCCGGCCCGGCGCAGGTGTTGCAGGTGCTGCGAGGTGTTGGCTACCGATAGCCCGGCGAGGGAGGCGAGCGTCTCGACGCTACGTTCCTTTTGCGCCAGGAATTCCAACAGCTCCAGCCGGTTTCCGTTGGCCATCGCCTTTCCGACATCGGCCAAGCGGGCGAAAAGCTGTTGTTTGAGAGTCTCTGTCGTCATGTTGTAAGGACTATACAGCCTTATATTCAATTAATCAATTGAATAATTTATGAAGGAGTGTTATGTTTTTAGACTACGGCATTCAGGAACATCCGAAGGCGTGACCCCGATAGATGAGAGACCTTGGGAGAGACCATGACCGACTTCATATCCAGCAACGAAACCATCATCCGGCTGAGCTTCTTTTTCGGCGTGTTCGGGGTGATGGCAATTTGGGAGGTGATGTCCCCCCGGCGGCCGTTAACGCAATCGAAGGCGGTGCGCTGGTATTCCAACTTAGGCATCGTCGCCTTGAACACGATTCTTGCCCGCATCGTCTTCCCGGTGGCGCCAATTGTCGTCGCCATGGTGGTGACCGAGCGCGGCTGGGGATTGTTGCCGATGCTGGAATTGCCGCGCTGGGCGGCCATTGCCGCCGCCGTGGTTATTCTCGATTTCGCCATTTATCTGCAGCACGTCATGGTGCACGCGGTGCCGGTGTTGTGGCGGCTGCATCGGATGCACCACGCCGACCTGGATTTCGACGTCACCACCGGGGCCAGGTTTCATCCCGTCGAAATACTCCTGTCGATGGCGATCAAGATGGCGGTGATCATCCTGAACGGCGCGCCGGCGGTGGCGGTGTTGATATTCGAAATCGTGCTCAACGCCACCGCCATGTTCAATCATTCCAACGTCAACCTGCCTTTGGGCCTGGATCGGGTGTTGCGCTTGGTCGTGGTGACGCCTGACATGCACCGCGTCCATCATTCGGAATTTCCGCATGAAACCAATTCCAACTTCGGCTTCAACCTGCCTTGGTGGGACCGGCTGTTCGGCACCTACCTGGACCAACCGGAAAAGGGCCACCAAGACATGACCATCGGCATCGATATGTTCCGGAGCCCAAGTGAACTTCATCTTCACAAGATGCTGGCGCAGCCCTTCACCGGCGAATTGGGGGAATACACCATCAACCGCCGCGATTGGGACAAGTAACCATGGAAACCGGTGGCACTGACGCCATGACCATCGCCGCGACAACCACCGCCGCCCGCAAAGGCAAAACGCCGTTCAGGAAAAAGGCGTTGCCGGCCAGCAAGCAACGTTCGCTGGCCGGGCGCTACGCCTTAAGCGTGCGGGTGTTGAGCCTGGCGGCGTTTTCGTTGGCCTTCCTGGGCTGGATCAACGAGACCTGGCTGTTCCTGTGGGACAACCCGATCTGGCTCAACCGCTACACCGAGTACGCGATTATCCTGGTCTTCGGGGTGTGGCGCATCCGCGCCGAACACAACCCCTACACCCGCAACCGGTTGATCGTGCTGGTCTCGGTGGTCACCGTGCTGTGGTGGCTGGCGCCGTGGCTGTTTCCGTTTTTCGAACCCTATATCGGCTACCTGGGAACCCAACCGGCGTTCCCGTCCCCGCACACGCCGGGCACGCTGACCTTCTTCCTGGTGCTGGCGGCGGTGGCGTTGTTCGGGCGCCGTGTCATCTGCGGTTGGGGCTGCCCCTGCGTCGGCATCCGCGAGACCGTCGGCTTCCCCTTCCGCCACGTCACGCCGCGCGGACGCCTGGCCTGGGGGCTGCGGTATTCAAAGTGGATTTTCTTCGCCCTCTATGTGGCGGCGTTCGCCGTCCTCCTGTTTCCGCCCAATGCGTGGTCGGCGAAATACATCGGGTTCTTCGCCCTGTTGATCGCGCTGACGTATTTCGCCTCGATGCTGCTATCGCCAGTGATCGGCAACCGGGGCTATTGCCGGTATCTCTGCCCGTACGGCGCCACCTTCGGTCTGTTGAACAAGGCCGGCCTTTATCACATCGATTTCGACGCCGACACCTGCAACGACTGCGGCGTCTGCACCCAGGTTTGCGACATGGGCATCCCGGTGCTGGAGTTGGGCCGCCAAAAGGGCAAGATCGATGTCGCCGACTGCATGGGCTGCGGACGGTGCGTGACCGAGTGCACCAAGAACAGCCTCGCCTTCCATGACGTGCGCAACGTTTTGCGGCCGTCGTACGTGCCCGACTATGCCGGGCTGCGGGCATGGGCGACGGGGGAAAATCCCGCCACCCGATGGCACGCCGGGATTCTCACCGGCCTGTTGGTTGTCGCGCTGGCCGGGTCGTGGTGGTTTTCCAAGGCGGTCGGCGGCGCGGGTGAACTTCCCACCGATCTGATTACGGCAAGCCTTTGTCTGGTTCACTGAAAACCGCCGCCTTTTTTATTGCCGTTCTGGCCTTTTCAGGCGGCGTGCTCGCCGGCATGAAGCCGGACGCCGGGGGAGTCGGCCTCTACGGCGATGAATGGCGCCCCGACGCGGTGCACGAATACTGGGATCCGGGGGCCTACCACGCGCCGGAAAAGGAATTGGTGGAAGGACGCTTCAGCGGAGCGGAATGCGTCGAATGCCACGAGGGCGTCACCCCCGGCATTGTCAACGACTGGCGCGCCAGCCGCCACGCCGCGCCGGCGTCCGGCGCCAAGGCCGTCACCTGCGCCGCCTGTCACGGCGACGACCATCAGGCGTTGACGTTTCCGACCCCGGACACCTGTGGGAGTTGTCATGCCGAACAGCACACTCAATTCCTGGCCGAACGGCGCTATGGCTTTCCTTCCCACGCCCTGGCCATGGAACGGGCGGTGGATTCAAAACATTTCGCCGACAAGCCCAAGGCCGAGGTCCAGGCCTGCCTACAATGCCATTCGGTCGCCACCAAATGCGATTCGTGCCACACCCGTCACCGTTTCGCCGCCGCCGAGGCTAGGCGCCCGGAAGCCTGCCTGACGTGTCATTCGGGGCCGCCCCATCCCGATGACAAAACCTATTTCGCCTCCGCCCACGGCAAGAAATACCTCGCCGAAGGCGCGAAATGGGACTGGTCCAAGCCGCTGGTCAAGGGCAACTACGAGGTTCCCACCTGCGCCTATTGCCACATGCGGGACGGCGCCCATCAGGTCGCCGACAAGGCGATCTGGAAATTCGGCATCCGCGAGGTCAATCCCCTGACCGCCGAGAACGAGGTCAAGCGGAAACGCTGGATTGCCGTGTGCGAAGACTGCCACGAGCCGTCCCTGGCCGAAGGCTGGATGCGTGATCTCGACGGCGAGCGCAAGCAGGCATGGGGGCTGCTGTACGATGCGGAACGTGAGCTCAAATCGCTGCGTAGCCGCGGCCTTCTTTACCCCAAGGCCGGCGAGCGGCCGCCCTATCCCGCCGATTGGCTGGACTCGGTGTGGCCGCTTGAACGCATCGGGTTCTACGAGGGCCAGGCGTCGGCGTTTTACAACGTTTCCGGCATCGAGCGCGATTATTTCGAGATGTGGTACTTCGACAATCTCGGCGCCTACAAGGGCGCCGCCCACGGGGCGAAAGGCTTCGTCCGCAAGGGGCATGACCGCCTGCAACGGGCGTTAAGGGATATCCGCGAAAAGGCCGGTGAACTCAAGGCCCTCGGCGACGCCGAGGCGCGCGCTGGAAAGCGGTTCGATCCGCGCTCTCTATGGCTGAAAGGCGATTACACGGACCATAACCGGGAGCGCAATTGATGTGGAAAACGGTGTTTCTGGGTTTGTTCCTGACCTTCGCTGCTCCGGTCTTGGCGGATGAATTGCCACCGGGCATCTTCGGCAACCAGTCGTGCGTCGACTGTCACGGGAAAGAGACTCCGGAACCGGTTTCAGAATGGCGCGACAGCGCCCATGCCCCCTCCGCCGCGGATTGTGTCGCCTGTCACGGCGACCGGCACGACGGGGCGGCGGCGCGGGCGCGTCGGAACGATGCCTGCACCGGCTGCCACGGCGGTTCGGACGGCTCCGTGGCGCGCAGCTATGTGACCTCGAAACACGGCGTCATCGCCGCCATCGAAGGGGATCAATGGGATTGGTCGCGGCCGCTGGAGGCGGCAAATTACCGGGCGCCGACCTGCGCCTATTGTCACCTCTATGATGGCCGCCACGATGTCGGCCGCGCCGTTGCCCCGTGGGCTCCCTGGCGCAAGGGTGATCCGGCTAAGATTGAAAACGCCAGGGAAAATGCCGAGGAACCCTGCCGGGATTGTCATTCGCCGCGTTACGTGGGGACGCTGTTCGCCGCCGGTGAGCGCGGCATGGACATCGGGCGGCGGAAAATGCGCGAGGCAAAGGCTCTCCTAAACGGGGTGGCTGACCCCGATACCGTGAAGGAACTCCGCGGACTGATGAAAACGATGGAAACCAAATCCCTGAAAAGCCTCTGGCACGGCACCGTCCATCATTCGCCGGACTACCAGTGGTGGTTCGGACAGGCGGCGCTGGACGGCGATCTTGTGCGGATCAAGGCGGCCGTCTCACGGCTGCAACGAAAGCGAACCCTGTCCGGCGGCGGGGCGCCGGCGCCCTAATCGTCGGAATTGAATTCCGCCATCAGCCGCGCCACCTCGATGGCCTCGGCCTCGCCGGTGGCGTTGAGGCCCTTGATGGCGCCTTTTACGTCTTCGGCGGAACGGTTCTGGCTCAGCTTGAATTTTCCTTCCAGCCGGTCGATCGGCATTTCGAAGCAGACGATGCCCTTAAGCTTGCTGCCGACATAATCGTCCGGCAACAGGTCCATGGACCAGTTGTCGGTGGCATCGCTTTCGAAAAAATCGACCATGTCCGCCTGTCCCTGGCGGACCGCTTCGGGATCGTCTATCACCACGGGCTTCCCATAGGCATGGACGGTGACGTAGTTCCAGGTCGGCACATTTTTCTTCGCCTCGTACCAATTGGGCGAAATATAGGCGTGCGGCCCCCAGAACACCACCAGCGCCTCGGTCTTGCCGTCGAACCCCTGCCACTGGCCGTTGGCCTTGGCCAAATGGCCCTGCAAACGCCCATGTTCTCCGCCGTCGTCAAGCAGCAGCGGGATGTGGCTGGCATATGGAACGCCGCCCAAAGACGTTACCAGCAACGCGAAACTCTGTTCGCGCATGAAATCGTTCAGGACTTTCGGGTCGTCGATGTCGAAATGCCGGGGCCGGTACATGGGTTTGTTCTCCATTGTGAGGATCACCGGTGCGGCTTATATCATAGGCAGGAAATTTTTAAACCAATTCGGGAGGTATCCATGGACGAAGAAATTTTCAACATGCAAATCCGTAAGTTTCTCAAGAACGTCGGCGTCACCTCGCAGCGGGAGATCGAAGGCGCCGTGCGCGCCGGCCTTGAAGACGGAACCCTGAAAGGGGAAGAAACCATTCGGGCCAAGGTTACCCTGAGCATCGAGACGCTTGGCCTCAGCGCCGATATCGAGGGGGAAATAGACCTCGCCTAAATCACCAGGTTTTACCTGCGCTTGATCAATTCTATCTTGATGTCGCCGATCGCCTTGCCGGGGTTCAGGCTCTTGGGGCACGTACTGGTGCAATTCATGATCGTATGACAACGGAACACTTTGAACGGGTCGTCCAGGGCGTCGAGGCGCTTACCCGCGGCCTCGTCGCGGCTGTCGGAAATCCAGCGGTAGGATTGCAACAAAATCGCCGCACCCAGATAGCGATCGCCGTTCCACCAGTAGCTGGGGCAGCTGGTCTGGCAGCAGAAACACAAAATGCATTCCCACAGGCCGTCCAATTTCTCGCGTTCCTCGGGGCTTTGCAGCCGTTCGCCCGGTGGCGGCGGGGTGTCGGACTGCAGCCAAGGCTCGATGGAGGTGTATTGGGCGTAGGGTACGCTGAGGTCGGGAACCAGATCCTTAATCACCGGTAAGTGTGGCAGGGGGTAGATTTTGACATCGCTCTTAATGTCGTCGATGGGTTTGGTGCAAGCCAGCGTATTGGTGCCGTCAATGTTGAAGGCGCACGACCCACAGACTCCTTCCCGGCACGAACGGCGGAAGGTCAGGGACGAATCGATTTCGTCCTTAATTTTGAGCAATGCGTCCAAAACCATTGGCCCGCATGTATCCAAGTCGACTTCAAAGGTATCCAGGCTAGGGTTTTCTTCGAGGTCCGGGTTCCAGCGGTAGACCTTGAAATTTTTGACCCGCGTGGCGCCGGCGGGGGCCGGGAAGGTCTTGCCCTTGGTGACCTTGGAATTGGCCGGTAGCATAAATTCAACCATCGGAGCTTCCCTAATAGACCCTGGCTTTGGGCACGATGTAGTCGACCTCGTCGGTCAGGGTCCAGGTATGGACCGGCCGGTAGGTCAGCGTCACCTTGCCGTTATCGGCAATCCAAGCCAACGTGTGTTTCATCCAGTTTTCGTCATCGCGGTCGGGGTAGTCTTCATGGGCGTGGGCGCCGCGGCTTTCCTTGCGGGCCTCGGCCGAATGCATGGTCGCTAGTGAACAGGCCATCAGGTTTTCTAATTCCAGGGCTTCGACAAGGTCCGAATTCCATATCATGGAACGGTCCGCAAGCTGGATGTCGGCGATGGAGCCCGATATCCGGTCTATTTTTTGGACTCCTTCGGCGAGGACATCGGATGTCCTGAAGACGGCGGCGTTTTCCTGCATGGCGCGTTGCATGGTCAGCCTGATCTCACTGGTTTTAGTGCCGCCGTCAGCAAAGCGGAGCCTGTCCAAGCGGTCAATGGCGCGATCGGCGCTGTCGGCGGCGAGCGGTTGCAGGGGCGTCCCGGGTTCTAGCAGTTCGGCGGCTTTGTCCGCGGCGGCGCGGCCGAACACCACCAGGTCCAACAGGGAATTGGTGCCGAGCCGGTTGGCGCCGTGGACAGACGTACAGGCGCATTCGCCGATCGCCATCAGGCCTGGTGCGACGGCATCCGGGTCGTCATCCGTCGGCCGCAGGACCTGGCCGTAAAAATTGGTCGGGATTCCACCCATGTTGTAATGCACCGTCGGCAGTACCGGGATCGGCTGCTTGGAGGCGTCGACGCCGGAGAAAATTTTTGCCGATTCGGTGATTCCCGGCAGACGCTGTTGAAGAAGATCTTCGCCCAGGTGTTCCAGATGCAGGAATATGTGGTCCTCATCGTCGCCGACCCCCCGGCCCTCGCGGATTTCGATGGTCATGGCGCGGCTGACGACATCGCGGCTGGCCAAATCCTTGGCCGTCGGGGCGTAGCGTTCCATGAACCGTTCGCCCTTGGTATTGGTCAGATAACCGCCTTCGCCGCGTGCGCCTTCGGTAATCAGGCACCCTGAACCGTAGATACCGGTCGGGTGGAACTGGACGAATTCGTGGTCCTGTAGCGGAAGCCCGGCCCGCGCGATCATGCCGTTGCCGTCGCCCGTGCAGGTGTGGGCCGAGGTGCAGGAAAAATAGGACCGCCCATAGCCGCCGGTTGCCAGCACCACCAGGTGGGCGTGAAAACGGTGAATGCTGCCGTCGTCAAGGTTCCAGGCGACGATGCCCTGGCAAACGCCGTCGGCGCTCATGATCAGGTCGATGACAAAATATTCGATAAAGAATTCGGCGTTCTGTTTCAGGCTTTGCTGGTAAAGGGTGTGCAGCATGGCGTGGCCGGTCCGGTCGGCGGCGGCACATGCCCGCTGTACCGGGGCCTCGCCGTAATTACGCATGTGGCCACCGAAGGGGCGCTGATAAATTTTACCCTCGGGCGTGCGCGAAAACGGCACCCCGTAGTGTTCCAGCTCATACACCGCCGGCACCGCCTCGCGGCACATGTATTCAATAGCATCCTGATCGCCCAGCCAGTCCGCGCCCTTGACCGTGTCGTACATGTGCCAGCGCCAGTCATCCTCGGCCATGTTGCCGAGCGCCGCGCTGATGCCGCCCTGGGCAGCGACGGTATGGGACCGCGTCGGAAAGACTTTGGTGACACAGGCCGTTTTTAGCCCGGCGCTCGCCATGCCCATGGTCGCGCGCAAGCCCGCGCCGCCGGCGCCGACGACGATGACGTCGTATTTATGATCAGTGATCGGGTAAGTCTGGGGCATTTCGCATCAGCCCTCTAAGGTCAGTTTTGCAACGGAGAAAATCGTGAAAACGGCGAGGAAAAAGGCGCCCAATTTGACCGCGATCAGGGCCGTGAAGTGGGCCACTTCATGATGAATGTAATCCTCGATGATGACTTGCAGGGCGAGCTGGCCATGGTGATAGACGGCAATGATCAGCAGGATCAGAAGCACAGGGTTGCCGTCCGCGCCGGCCCATTTGACGAAGGTGGCGTGATCGGCGTCGACCATGGAAATGGCTGACACAACGAACCACAGGATCAACGGCACCAAGGCGATGGCAGTCATTCGTTCCGCCCACCAATGGCCGCTGCCGCCTTCCGTGGATAGGCCGCGGTCCCGAACCTTGCTGAGGGTTGAGCGAAATTCCATTACAAGGCTCCCGCTACCCAATAGCCGGCAAGGAAGGTGAGGACCGTCATCACCCCGGTGAAAATGACCACTGCCAAACCCGAAGCGTTAAGGTTGTTCATCTCGTAACCCCAGCCGATGTCCCAGGCCAGGTGGCGGACGCCGTTGGCCAGATGGTAATACAGCGCTGCGGTCAGCCCCAATAACACCAAACGCCCGAACCATGAGCCAAGGAACCATTGCGCCCGGGCAAAAGCCTCGGGGCCGTAGGTGGCCGACGATATCCAATAAGTCATCAACAGCGCCCCGGCCCAAAGCCCAACACCGGTGATCCGGTGCATGATCGATAGGAAGGAGGTGAGCTGAGGCCGATAGACCTGAAGATGCGGTGAGAGCGGACGATTGCCGGATGCCATGGAAAGAACCTCTCAGATTAAGCGGACAAACGCTTTGGACGGCGTTCCCGCGTCAATAAATTGGTAAACGGACGACAGGGTCAAGTCAACGCTGTCAAGTCAACGCTCACGGGCCTCATGAATAACAGATCAGGGCAGCGTCGCCCGCATGGCTGGAGGACGGCCCAAGATCATTGCCGGCCCGAGGCGGGGTTTCGGCCCCGCCGGTTGATTATTATTCTAAGATGTTGGTTTTACTGTATGTTTATTTAGGCTGTGAATAGTCGTGTGGATAACTTGTGGGCCAATTGTGAAAGATTAAGGCAGTTATGCACAGAATAGTCGTTTTAGGGTCCTGTTTTTAATTGAAAATTTCATTCGATATTTCCATCATTCACCTTGTACGCGAAAGCGTTGCCGCGACGAATTCTTGACGTTGTGTTTGCCGGTCCTTCGGGTTCGGTGACGGGCTGAAAAGGAGACGTTGCCCCGAAGCGGCATGGAGGCCTTGCCTTCAAGGCGCCGAAGGGATGCATCCGGAAAAGCATCACGTGGTTTTCCGCGGTTGTGGATTCAGGTGCAGGCAAGGGTCTCGTTGATCGCGAGACGGACTTTTCGCGGGATGGCCGCTCTCCCTGGTGGGTGCTGGCGGTCCCGTGAAGCAAAGGGTCCGTTGCGCGTGAGGGGCCTTTGTTATCGGCGGTTCGCTGAAGGGGGGGCTCGGCGACGAAAACTCCTGGAATCGAACCTCGCTACCCGTCCGAGGGCTAATCTCTGCCCAGGGTGTGTCCTTTTGAGGGGTGGCGGAACGATTTGGCCGTTTTTACGTACGTGGAGCCTGGCCGGCTCCGAGAGGTGTCAGGAGCGTTGTTTCGGCGGCGCGTTATTGAGGTTTCCCAGGACCTCAGTACCTGACACCTCTTTCTTTATCAGAGCATTTTTACACTGACAACTATATTTTGGGGTTTGGTGCAAAAACTCAGCCTAGATAGCGTGATGAAAGGACTCAATTGAATCTATACTGAGTCTTTACTGGATTCGCCCCGGCTTCGCCGCCCAGGTCCGCCGCTAACAACGGCTGGGGTTATTCCCCGTCCATTTCCATTTCGCTGATGGCATCGGCCAGGGCGACCAGGCGCTGGGCGTTCAGCACGTGTAGGTTTTCGATCAGTTGGCCCTCGACGACGACGACGCCTTTGCCCTCGCTGGCGGCTTCGCCATGGGCGGCGATGATCTTCTTCGACCATTCGATGGTCTCGGCCGGCGGTGCGAATGCCTTATTGGCGGCGTCGATGGTCTTGGGGTGGATCAGGGTCTTGCCGTCGAAACCCAGTTCGGCCCCCTGGATGCAGGAAAGCCGGAAGCCCTCGTCGTCTTGGAGGTTCAGATGCACGCCGTCGAGAATGGCAATCCCGGCGGCCCTGGCCGCCAGCATGCACAGCCCCAGCGAGGTTATGAACGGCAACCGGTCCGGGGTGTGGGCGCATTGCAGGTCCTTGGCGAGGTCGGATGTGCCCATGACCAAGGCGCCGACGCGGGGACTGGCATGAGAAATTTCCTCGGCATGCAGCATGCCCAACGGCGTTTCCATCATACACCAGACGGCCAGGTCATCGGGCGCGCCGGCAGTTGCCATGATCTCTTCCGCCTGATGAATGATGCTTTCACTTTCCACCTTCGGCAATAAGATGGCGTCGGCGCCCATGGTCGCGGCAGCGACCAGGTCGTCATGCCCCCAGGAGGTATCCAGGGCGTTGACGCGAACGATCAACTCACGCTTGCCGTAGCCGCCTTCCTTGATGGCGTCACGGATTTGATCGCGCGCCGTTTCCTTGGCGTCCGGCGCGACGGCGTCCTCCAGGTCCAGGATCAGGCCATCGGCGGCAAGGGTTCGGCCTTTCTCCAGGGCCCGGGCGTTGGACCCTGGCATGTAAAGGATGGATCGTCGTGGCCTGGTATTTTTCATTATTTCTGTTACCTGCTCAGTGTTTCGAAAGGTTCATCAATGTATGGGCGCTGGAAATTATCAGTCCAATGGGGTTTGAGGCAAGGGCAGTGGAAAGACGCCCGGGAAATCGGCGCGACAAAAAGGCCATGAAAATTAGCTGACATATCATTTGAAGATTAATGACGTGGGTAGCGGGAACCAAAATGTGTAAATATTAAACAGTTGGAAAAAAATCATTTCCATCCATATGCCATATGGCTTGGTACATTTTGATATTGTATACTTTGTTTTGTAATATAATGAATGGTTGCGCTGGGGGCCGATAGGGCTGTGACAATGTCTTCGCAGAAGAAGGTGTTGGTTATGGTCGTAGCGCTAGGATCTTAGGGTAGGGTGTTGGACGGGTATGTGGAATTCATATCTTAAGAACGTGCGGGTCCTGGTCGTCGATGACCAGGATTTCATCCGTTCCCTGTTACGCCATATCCTTGGCGTGCTGGGATGCACCCATATTACCGATTCCGCCGATGGCGAATCGGCCTGGCAAATTATCCGCGACAGCCCGCCCGACCTGCTGATTGTCGATTGGGAAATGGAACCCATGGACGGCATCGAACTGGTCGGCAAAGTGCGGTCCGATCCCACCAGCCCGGACAAGTTCATGCCGGTCATCATGATTACGGCGCATTCCGAACGGCCCCGGATCATTGCCGCCCGGGATGCCGGCGTCAACGAATTCGTGATGAAGCCGGTGTCCGCGAAAACCCTGTTCAGCCGCCTCAATGCGGTGATCGAACACCCCCGGCGTTTCGTCCGGGCCGGCGAATATTTTGGCCCGGACCGCCGCCGTAAGCGCGTGTTCGTCGATTTCGAGCGCCGCGACGGCAAGAAGAAAGAAGAAGTCGTCGATGCGGCGGACGTCAACAAGCAGATGAACCAGGACGAAATCAACGAGATGCTGAATCCCGACGCCGAGGACAGCGAAGCGGCGCAAGCCGAAGCCGCCGGCGCCGACGTCAAAACCTCTTAGTTTTTTTAACCGCAAATTCGTCGTCGCAAATGAGTCCATTTGCTCGGGATTTGCTTTAAGCCGCTTTCTCCATATAAGACCGCACCAATTCCTCGGCGATCTGCACCGTATTCAACGCCGCCCCCTTGCGCAGGTTATCGGCGACGACCCAGAAATTGAGGCCGTTATCGATGGTCGCGTCCATGCGGATACGGCTGACGTAAACGGCGTCTTCGCCGGCGCATTCCGTCGGGGTGACATAGCCTTGGTCGGCGCGGTGATCGACCACGACAATCCCCGGCGCCGATTTCAGCGCATCGCGGATGTCGTCTTCGTTGACGTCGCCGTCGAATTCGACGTTGACCGCCTCGGCATGGCCGATGAACACCGGCACCCGGACGCAGGTCGCCGTCAGCTTGATTTCCGGGTCCAGGATCTTCTTCGTTTCGGCCATCATCTTCCATTCTTCCTTGGTCGAGCCATCGTCCATGAAGATATCGATATGGGGAATGACGTTAAACGCGATCTGCTTGGAGAAGTTTTCCTGAAAATTGACCGACGGCTGGTTCATGTAGATGCCGCGGGTCTGGTTGAACAGCTCATCCATGGGCGCCTTGCCGCCGCCGGAAACGGATTGGTAGGTCGAGACCACGACGCGGTTGATCGGCATCAGGTCGTGCAACGGCTTCAACGCCGTCACCAGTTGGATGGTCGAACAGTTGGGATTGGCGATGATGCCCTTGTTGCGATAGCCGGCGATGGCGTCGGGGTTGACCTCGGGCACCACCAGGGGCACGTCCGGGTCCATGCGGAACTGCGACGTGTTGTCGATGACGATGGCGCCGGCGGCCGCCGCGCGCGGGCTGTGTTCGGCCGAAACCTTGGCGCCCGGCGACGACAGCACGATATCGGTGCCCTCGAAATCATAATCGGCAAGGTTCTGCACCTTGAGCGTCTTATCGTTGCCGTAGGAAACCTCGGCGCCGATGGAGCGCGATGACGCCAGCGCAACGATGGTATCGGCCGGGAATTGGCGCTCTTCCATGATCGCGAGCACCTCACGGCCGACATTTCCGGTGGCGCCGACGACGGCGACTTTGTAACCCATAACTTTTACTCCAATAAATGCCCCGGCCCGACAGCCGGGGAGCACCGTTTACCCCTGTTTGGCGGCCTTTTCAAGCCGGGATTGGGGATATTGCCTGCCCGGCGCGGTCATTTATGTCACGGCGCGGTTTCTGACCCGGCGCACCATGCCGCCCACATCTCAGGCCAGTTCCCACGGCGCCACCGGCGTAAAGGCCTCCACCAGCAGGTCGACGAAGGCCCGCACCTTGGCCGAGACATGGCGGTGATGGGGATAGACGGCATAGATGTTGGTCTCGGTGGTGGTTTCGAAATCGCCCAAGACCGGCACCAGTTGCCCGTCTCTTAAACTCTCAGAAACGGTGAAGTTGCCGACCCGGATCAGGCCGATCCCGGCAATGGCGGCGTGGAGGAGGGCGACGGCGTTGTTGGTTTCAAAGTTGCCGCCGACCTCGATCCGCCGCGGCCGGTCCAGGCCCTTGAATTCCCACTGGTTGAAGGTGGTCGCGGTGCTGAGCGTAAGACAGTTGTGATCCTTGAGATCATCCGGGGTTAGAGGCACCCCGTATTTTTCCAGGTACGACGGCGCCCCGACCACCATGCGCCGGGCCGAGCCCAGCTTGCGGGCGATCAGGGAACTATCGGGCAATTGGCCGATGCGGACGGCGACGTCGACTTCGTCCTCGATCATGTTGACGATGCTTTCCGACAGCGTCATCTGGACACGAAGTTCCGGGTAGCGGGCGAGAAAATCCGGGATCAGCGGTTCGATGTGATACTGGGCGAACGCGGTCGAGGCATTGACCTTCAACAGCCCGCGCGGCTCGCCGTGAAATTCCGTGACCGCCTGTTCGGCCTCTTCGATGGCGGTCAGGATCGGCGTGCAGTGTTGATAGAACGTCCGGCCTTCCTCGGTCAGGCTGACGCGCCGGGTGGTGCGGTTGAGCAAGCGGGCGCCCAGGCGGTCTTCGAGCCGGCCGATCAGCTTGCTTACCGCCGACGGCGTCAGCTTCAGGGCGCGCGCCGTGGCCGAGAAGTTGCCGGTTTCGACGACGCGCACGAACACCGTCATTTCGCTGGAATTATCCATGCTGCTGCTAAGCCAAGGGCCGGTCTATTAATGAATAAAATTCACTAAAGTTAGTGAAAATTACCATATTAAATAAATTTAGGCAAAGAGATATATTGCTTGTCAGACAGAAAACCCAACCCGTGGATTTGCCACAAAGGAGAATACTCATGACAGGCAATTACGTTTCCTCTCTCGAAACCTTCGATCGGGCGGCCTACGAGGCCAACATCCGTAACGCCCACCTGCTGCGCAGCCAGTACCTGGCCGGCCTCATCCAGCGGGCGGCCAAGGCGGTTTCCGGCTGGGCCCGGAAAATCGCCCCGGAACGCCAGATCGGCCATCTCAACAATCATCTGCTGAAGGATATCGGTTTCAATCGCGACCCGCTCTCGGGCCTGGTCCTCGCCGCCCTCAAACAGGATGACCTGTCGTTGAGCCCGACCGGCAATTTGTCCGCGCCCGCCTTTCGGAAGCGTGCGGCCGCTCCCGCCGAAAACGCCAATGACGGCAACGAAACCCTAAAGGCCGCCTAGACCGGCGGGCCGAGGAAGGGGAAAGGCGGGCGCTTAATTCTCGTTAATGAAGGCGACCACCGGGGTCAGCCATGATTCTTCGTGTTGATAGAAAAGTTGATGGCCTTTGCCGGTTTCGAGAATGAGATTTGTGGGGTTGGTGTCGCTTTTATCGAAGGCCTTGTCGCAGTTACCGGCGTCTTGATCGTTTTCGTCCCACATGACCAGAAACTTGCCGGTCAGCTTCTCGGCGTTCCTGTTGATAAATCTCCGATAGTTTTTGAAATAAGGTGTTCCCTTCTTTCCGCAGGCGGCCAGAACGGTGTATTTAATGTCGTCCCGTCCGACCATGGTAGAGGTCAGCAGGGTCATAAATCCGCCTTTGGAGTGGCCGCCGACGATGATGTTGGCGGCGGGAACGCCCTTATCCAGTAATCCATTGACCTGTTCGGCTATGCCTTTGGCGTAGCGCCCCGGATGTGACAGGCCGCGGGCCTCGCCGATGATCTCGAAGCCCTTATCGGCCAAGGCGCCGAGGATGGAGTGGTAGTCGTAGGTGCTGTCGGAGCCGCGTTTTTCCACGTAGCCGCCGTGCATATAGAAAAAATACTTTTTCGCCGGATCAGGGTCGGCCGGGGCTTTTTCCATGACCGCGCCGGCGGCGGCCGGCCCGCTGGCGAGGCCAAATAACAGCGCCGCCAGAATCAACGCCAGCCCGAAAGACCGGTTATTTGCAAATTTTTGCATGACGGTCCTAATCCTGTCAGGACCGTGCCTGGGGGTCAACCCGCCAGCTTGTCCAACTCGGCGGTGACCGCTTCACCCATGGCCTGACATGAGACCTCGGTCATGCCCGGCTGCATGATGTCGCCGGTGCGCAGGCCGGAGCCCAAAACCGTCTCGACGGCTTGTTCGACCATGTCGGCGTCCTCAATCATGTCGAAGGAATAGCGCAGGCACATGGCGTAACTCATGATCATCGCCAGCGGATTGGCCTTATCCTCGCCGGCGATGTCCGGCGCGGTGCCGTGGACGGGCTCATACATGGCCTTGCGGCGTCCGCTTTCATCCGCGGCGCCCAGAGACGCCGACGGCAGCATGCCCAGCGAGCCGGTCAGCATGGCGGCGCAATCGGAAAGCACATCACCGAACAGGTTGTCGGTGACGATGACGTCGAATTGCTTCGGTTCGCGCACCAACTGCATGGCGCAGTTGTCGGCGTACATGTGGTTGAGCTCAATATCGTCATAGCCGTCGGCGTGGGCCGCCGTTGCCACCTCGCGCCACAGCACCCCGGTTTCCATGACGTTGGCCTTCTCAACAGACGTGACCCGGCTTTGGCGCTTGCGGGCGAGATCAAAAGCGGCGCGGCAGACCCGGTCAATTTCGGCGGTGGTGTAGACCTGGGTGTCGATGGCGCGCTTTTGGCCGTCGCCGATATCCTCGATGCCGCGGGGTGTGCCGAAATAGACGCCGCCGGTGAGTTCGCGGATAATCAGCATGTCGAGCCCGGACACCAGTTCGGTTTTGAGGCTGGAGGCTTCGGCCAGGGCCGGGAACACGGTCGCCGGTCGCAGGTTTGCGAACAGGTCCATTTCCTTGCGCAATTTCAACAGCCCGGCTTCCGGCCTGAGGTCGCGTTCCACGTTGTCCCATTTCGGCCCGCCGACGGCACCCAGCAACACCGCGTCGACGCCCATGGCGTCGGCCAGGGTGGTGTCGGTAAGCGACGTGCCGTGCGCGTCATAGGCGCAGCCGCCGACCAGGTCCTCGGCAACGTCGAAGGAGACATGACGGGTCTTGTCCATCCAGTCGATGACGCGGCGGACCTGGTTCATGACTTCGGGGCCGATCCCGTCGCCGGGCAGCATCAGCAGTTTTTTGTTAGCGGGCATTTTTAGATATCTTTTCGTCAGGAAAGGGAAAGGGCCGGCCCCTGGCTTAAAGCCATGGCCGTTCGGATTTCTGGGCGTCTTCGAAGTCGTCGATCTTATCGGCGTTTTGCATGGTCAGGCCGATGTCGTCGAGCCCGTTGACCAGGCAGTGCTTCTTGAATTCGTCCAGGTCGAATTTGACCTCGCCGCCGTCGGGCCCGGTAATGACCTGGTTTTCCAGGTCGATGGTGACGGTGGCGTTGGCGCCGCGTTCGGCGTCGTCCATCAGCTTTGCCAAGTCCTCGGGCGGCAGCTTGATCGGCAGGATGCCGTTCTTGAAGCAGTTGTTGTAAAAAATATCCGCGAACGACGTCGAAATGACGCAGCGGATGCCGAAATCCAGCAACGCCCACGGCGCGTGTTCGCGCGACGAGCCGCAGCCGAAGTTGTCGCCGGCGACCAGGATGGTGGCGTCGCGGTAGGCCGGCTGGTTGAGGACGAAGTCCTCGACCTCGTTACCGTCTGCATCGAAGCGCATCTCGAAGAACAGGTTCTTGCCCAGCCCGGACCGCTCGATGGTGATCAGGAACTGCTTGGGGATGATCATATCGGTGTCGATGTTGATCATGTCCATGGGCGCGGCGACGCCGGTTAGTTTGGTGAACTTTTCCATCATGCCGTTTCCTAACTCAAATCACGCACGTCGGTCAACTTGCCGGTGACGGCGGCGGCCACCGCCATCGCCGGGCTGACCAGATGGGTGCGGCTGTTCGGGCCCTGGCGGCCCTTGAAATTACGGTTCGAGGTGGCGGCGCAGCGTTTGCCCGGCGGCACCTTGTCGGGGTTCATGGCCAGGCACATGGAACAACCCGGTTCACGCCATTCAAACCCGGCGTCGATCAGGATATCGGCCAGGCCTTCTTGTTCCGCCTGTTCCTTGATCAATCCAGACCCCGGCACGATCAGCGCGGTGACGCCGTCGGCAACCGTACGGCCCTTGGCGACCTCGGCGGCGGCGCGAATGTCTTCGATGCGACCGTTGGTGCAGGCGCCGACGAAGGCAAAATCGATGGCGATGTCGGTCATCGGGGTGCCGGGGCCGAGGTCCATGTATTGGAGCGCCATTTTCGCCGCTTCCTGTTTCGCCGGATCGTCGAAATCGTCCGGTGACGGCACCGAGGCGGTGATCGGCACCACGTCTTCGGGCGACGTGCCCCAGGTGACCTGCGGTGCGATATCGGCGGCATTCAGGGTGACTTCCTTGTCGTAAGACGCGCCCTCGTCGCTGGGCAGGGTGCGCCAGTAGGCTTCCGCCTGTTCCCAGGCGCCGCCCTTGGGCGACTTCGGCCGGCCCTTGAGGTATTCGAAGGTCTTCTCATCAGGCGCCACCAATCCGGCGCGGGCGCCGGCTTCGATGGTCATGTTGCAGACCGTCATCCTGCCTTCCATGGTGAGGTCCTCGATCGCCTGGCCGGCGTATTCGATGGCGTAGCCGGTACCGCCGGCAGTGCCGATTTCACCGATCACCGCCAAAATCACGTCCTTAGCCGTAACGCCGGGGCCCAAATCGCCCTCGACAGTGATGCGCATGTTCTTCAACGGCATTTGCAGCAGCGTCTGGGTCGCCAGCACGTGCTCGACCTCCGACGTGCCGATGCCGAACGCCAGCGACCCGAAGGCGCCGTGCGTTGCGGTGTGGCTGTCGCCGGCGACCAGGATCGTGCCCGGCAGCGTGAAGCCCTGTTCCGGGCCGATGATGTGGCAGATGCCCTGGCGGATGTCGTCGATGTCGAACAGCTCGACGCCGAATTCGGCGCAGTTCTTCTGCATCGCCTCGATCTGGATTCGCGCTTCCTCGTCTTTGATGGGCTTGGACCGGTCGGTGGTCGGCACGTCGTGATCGATGACGCCCAGCGTCTGGTCCGGCCGGCGCACTTTGCGCCCCGCGAATCGAAGCCCTTCGAAGGCCTGCGGGCTGGTGACTTCGTGGATCAGGTGACGGTCGATATAGATCAGGCAGGTGCCATCGTCCTGCACGTTGACCAGGTGGGTGTCCCAGATCTTTTCGAAAAGAGTTTTCGGGGCTGCCATTGGTGTTCCTCTTAAGAGCGGTCTTTGTATATAGGGATTGCGACGCTTATTTGGCGTCCTTATCCCCGCCGTCGTCCTTGGCGGCGGCCTTTTTCTTCTTTTTGGCCGGTTTTTCCGCGTCTTTCGCGGCGTCGTCTTCGGCGGCCTCGACCGGGGCGACGTCCTTGATTTCCGCCTCGCCGGTTTCCGGGACCTCGACCTTGGCCTTCTTCTTCGCCTTCTTTTTGGCTTTTTTAGGCGCTTCCGTCTTGGCTTCGGCCTCCGGCGCCGCTTCGGCGGCTTCGGCGGCTTCCTTCACCTCGCCTTCGGCGTCGGCCTTTCTCTTGGCGCGGTCCCAATCGGTTTTTTCGGCGATGCGGGCGCGTTTGCCGGTCAGTCCGCGCAGATAATACAGCTTGGCCCGGCGCACGTCGCCGCGGCGAACCACCTCGATCGAATCGATGGCGGTTGAATACAGCGGAAACACCCTTTCCACGCCTTCGCCGTAGGATAGCTTGCGCACCGTGAAGGATGAATTGATCCCGGCGTTCTTGCGCCCGAGACAGACTCCTTCGAAGGCCTGGACGCGTTCGCGGGTTCCTTCAACCACCTTGACGTTGACCCTGAGCGTATCGCCGGCGGCGAAGTCGGGCACCGGGTTGTCCTGGATCAGTTTTTCGAGCTGTTCGTTTTCGATTTCTTTAATGGTATTCATGGCTTTCGTCCTTACGTTTTGGGTCGTTCGTTTTATCCGTTGTTTCCGGCATAGCGCGCCCACAAGTCGGGGCGCCGTTCCCGGGTGATGTTTTCCGCCTGTTGCCGCCGCCAGGCCCGGACCTTTTCGTGGTGTCCGGAAACCAGGACGTCTGGAACCGTCCGGCCATTCCAATCCTGGGGCCGGGTGTATTGGGGGTATTCCAACAGGTCTTTCTCGAAACTCTCCTCGGCCAGCGATTCAGGTGTCCCCACGATACCGGGTAAAAGCCTGACACAGGCATCAATGACGGCGATGGCCGCCGTCTCGCCGCCGGACAGGACAAAGTCGCCGAGGCTTAATTCTTCCATCTCGTGGGCGTCCAGGACCCTTTCGTCCAAGCCCTCGAACCGGCCGCACAGCAACGCCACGCCCGGCCCCTCGGCCAATTGCCTGACCCGTCTTTGAGTGAGCGGGCGGCCGCGCGGCGTCAGGTATATCAGGCCTAAATCCGGGTCCGCCTTGGTCGCGGCGTCGATGGCATCGGAGACCACATCCGGGCGCATGACCATGCCGGGTCCGCCGCCAAAGGGGGCGTCGTCGACGGAGCGGTGTTTATCGTGGGCGAAATCCCGAATGTCCAACGTTTCCAGGGACCAGACGCCGTCCTTTTGACCCTGGCCGGCCAGCGACAGGCTTAGGCTCCCCGGAAACATTTCCGGGAACAGCGTCATCACCTTGGCTTTCCATGTTGTGTCGAGCGTTGCCACTTCTATGTATCCTCTGCTTCAACAGCAGTCTGCGGTTTGACGACGATGCGTCCGTTTTCGATGTCGACCACCGGAATCGTATCGGCGGTGAATGGGATCATCATGTCGTCTTCACCGGCGCCGATCTCAAGAATATCGCCGGCGCCGAAATTATGGACGGCCTTGACCGCCCCCAAATGTTCTCCGTCTTCCGTCTCCGCCGTCAGACCGACCAGGTCGGCGTGGTAATACTCGCCGTCCTCGGGCGCCGGCAGAACGTCCTTGGGGACGTAAAGTTTTGTCCCTTTCAGCGCCTCGGCGGCGGTACGGTCGGCAATGCCGTCCAACCGGGCGATCACTAGGCCCTTGGCGTGGGCGGTGATGTTGATCCGGTAGGATGCGTCACCGTCATCGGTCGACACCGGGCCGTAGGCGGCGACATCATCCGGATCGGCGGTAAAGCTCTTGATCCGGACTTCGCCCTTGAGCCCCCGGACGCCGGCAATGGCGCCGATACAGACCCGTTCTTGTTCAGTTGCCGCCATCACCTGTTTAGTCGTCCTTCTTGTCGTCTTCGGCCTTGGCTTCTTCTTCAGCCGGGGCGTCTTCAGCGGGAGCCTCATCAGCCTTGGCCTCTTCGGCGGCAGCCTCTTCAGGTTTTGCCTCGTCAGCAGGCACTTCCTCGGCTTTGGCGTCTTCGGCGGGGGCCTCGTCAGCCTTGGCCTCTTCGGC
>PVBE012297084.1_pt1 | contig 56695 bp, 58 predicted proteins | sample 1631181 | NCBI WGS metagenome assembly PVBE01 (sample SAMN08397723, study PRJNA350692) | Marine metagenome, whole genome shotgun sequencing project. | isolation source: water | place: Pacific Ocean | collected 2012-04
CCTGTCGCCTCGAAGCGCCTCAAGCGCGACCTTGGCCTTGAAGTCCCCTGTAAACCGTCGTCGTGTCGTCATCTCGTATTCCTCCATCAAATGGTGGAATACACCTTAAACAACTGTCCGATTTTCTGGGACCACCTCAGTCAGGTATAACCCTGGCATTCGTAATGCGTGGGTCGGGAGTTCGAATCTCTCCTGCGGCACCAGTCTTTTTAATCTGTTAGCGAACTCTCTCATTCGCTGTCGTTTTCCATGGCTACCGATTAGCGACGACCAGAGTCGCTGCCGGGTATATTGGCTCTCCGGGCAGGGTGCCGCTTTAGGAGCCGGGAACAAGCTCCAAGGGGCGGTCTTATAAGGTCCGGGCAATGCGGAAGCCGGCGTGTTTGTCCCGGTTGCCGGCGGCGACACTGGTGCGGCTGGCGGAGCGCACGTTGCCCGGCCTGTTGCTCCAGGAACCGCCGCGAAGAGCGTGCTCGCCGGAGGATTCCATATCCCCAACCATATTTGGATAAACGTCGGCATGCTTGTTGTATGCGTCTTTCTCGAAACAATCCGCGCACCATTCCCAAACATTCCCGTGCATATCGTACAAACCAAGAGCATTGGCCGGAAACTGCCCTACCTCCACCGTCTTCTCACGGCATTCGCTTATGTGGCCATCTCTTCCATAAGAGAAGTCCCCACCATAGTTCGCCTGTTGGCTACTGATCGTCTTGCCGAAATGGAACGGGGTTGTCGTTCCGGCGCGGCAGGCGTATTCCCATTCCGCTTCCGTCGGCAGTCGATAATCATGCCCCGTTTCCTTGCTCAGCCAACGACAATAGACAACAGCGTCATTCCAACTGACGTTGATGACGGGACGGTTGCCACGGCCCCATTTGTTGCCGCTGGGACAGTAGCCGGGACCGGCTTCGCGAAAGAAGTGGTCAAATTCATCAAATGTCACCGCGTATTTGCCGAGGGCAAACGGCGCCGGAATTGCGACCCGGTGCTGGGGACCCTCCACTCTATAGCGGCGTTTCTCGTCTCCCGGCGAGCCCATCAAGAAATCGCCTGCCGGAATCTCCACCATCTCCGGCGCAAAGGGCGCGTCGCGGAACACCCGGCCGGGACCCGGGATGTTCTCCTGCGCCGCTTCCTCTTCTCTCTGCTCGCTCTCTTCTCTCTGCTCGCTCTCTTCTCTCTGCTCGCTCTCTTCTCTCTCCTCGCTTGACCTCGTCTCGGCGATCCTGATTGCGACCACCACCAAAATCCCGAAACCAAAGGTCGCGTAAAAGAGCAGAGTTTCGCTGATCCACACTTTTAAAGCCTCCGTTTTCTTCCTTATGTTCTTGTCTTGCACATTCCGAACATATGCTGCGATCTTCGTTGAAATGACGCAGGCACAAAACTTTGCTATGCCTGCGTACACTTGGTGCGCTCTCCTTGAGCGCCTCTTTTTTGGCATCCTACAGTTTTTGGTTCAGCCTGAAAACCCGCATGTCTTTAGTTCCTCCATGGAGGCAAGGTCAGTAGGCGCTTCGCTGGCCGCGCTTCAACTTTTCGGGCCCCAGGGGTAACTGTTGGCATTTCGAAACAGCATTGCCGCGAGAACTGCACCGCCACCAGGTGCCGCGCTGATCCCATCGCCCATGACATTGCCTTGGTAATTGAATTTAATATGTAATATCAATGTGTTGAAATTTTTATTTTGAAATTGTTTCTTTATTTTCAGGATACTTTTCGAACATTGACGGGGCGAAAATGGGATTGCCAGCGTCCTCTAATGACATCTTGCCCTATCCTCCAAGGCATGACGATGAAGATTGCCAAAACCACCATTCGAGGGCCATCAACTCCAAAAGGAGTTGACCCGGCTAGCAAAGGGGGTAAATTCATTTATTGATAGATATGGTATGGTTTATAAAGCTTACCTACTAGCCATGGTTTTTTCCCTCCGCCACTGGGATATTTGACGATGCCGCATAACGCCGGCAAACTTTCCTATACGATCCCATGCTCTAGGGTTTTTCGCGACCGCGTCGCCGATTTGGCGCGCCGCCGCCGGGTCAATGTCGCCGATCTTGCCCGTTCCGTGGTGCTGATGGTGCCGCCAGGGACCGTCGCCGCCTTTCCGAACCCTGGCGGGCCCGAGCGTGACGACCGGGAAACCGTTATCCTCAAGTCGGGAACGGCGAGGGGACGGCTGTGGCGACGCAAACAGCGCCTTCAGGTTCGCATGTCGCCGGGATATCCGCTGGACATGGTGCGCCGGACCCTGGCCCTGGACCGGGGCGAGATGGCTGTCCATGTGGACGAGACGATGGAACAAATGCGCCGCCGCGCAAGCCGCGAGGAAATGGAGCGACTCGGCGCCATCGTCTCGGTGCTTTCTTTCGAGCCCCTGGCCGACGGCGTCAAATCCCGTGATGACGCCCTCCATGTTTTGGGCTTTTCGCCAGGAGCCAGGCCCGGCCTGAAAGCCCTCGGGGCACGTTTCCGCGGGCTTGCCAGCATCCATCACCAGGACTCCAGCCACGGCGACCATTAACGGATGAGCCAGCTCAACGCCGCCATGGAATATCTGCGGCGCGCCGCGGCGTGAGGACCGGCAAGGCCTTAAGGTAAAAAAAGCCGCCCGCAAGCAAGTTGCCCCGGGCGGTTCGGCATTTATTGCTGGTGACTTGCTCTAGCGCCGCTCGCCAAACAGATGCAGCAGCATGATAAACAGATTGATGAAATCCAGATAGAGCGACACCGCCCCCATGACGGCCTTTTTGGTGGCCACTTCGGCGCCGTCAGATTGCAGGTAGAGAGACTTGATCTTCTGGGTGTCATATGCGGTTAGTCCGACGAAAACGAGGACGCCGATCACCGAAATCATGAATTGCATGGCCGAGCTTTGCAGGAACATGTTGACGATGCTGGCGATGATGATGCCGATCAGGCCCATCATCAGGAAGCCACCGAAACCGGAAAGGTCCCGCTTGGTGGTGTAGCCATACAGACTCATGCCGGCGAAGGTGCCGGCGGTGATGAAAAATACCCGCGCGATGCTGGTGCCGGTATAGGCCAGAAAGATATGCGCCATGGACAGGCCCATGACGGCCGAAAAACTCCAAAAAACGGCTTGCACCGTCGATGCTTTCATGCGGTGCAGGCCGAAGTTGAGCACCAGAATAAAAGCCAGGGGTGAAAGCATCGCGACCCATGCCAATATGGTCGGCCGCACGGCGCCGTCGGGACCCAACGCGTAAAGTATGTTCAAAATCGCCGGCGTGTTCGCCGACAGGTAGGCGACAATGCCGGTCAGCGCCAGGCCGGAAGCCATGTAATTGTAAACCCGGAGCATGTACTCCCTGAGGCCGACGTCGATTTCGGCGGCGCCGGCCGTCGCCGGGGACATCCGCTCGGTCCGTAGCGAAAATCTTTTTTCTGGTCCGAAAGCCATGGAAAACCTCATATTTCCGTTGTCATTTCCAGACACTAATATGGCATGAAGACAACAGAAATCAATAGCAAACGGCAAATATTCCGGACTTGTCCATGGGCATGGAATATGAAAACAAACGCCGCCATGAAATGTCCGGAATTTTTTTAGGGGCGCGCCGCCGCCTGGCTTATCTTATTGTGACTGGTTAGAGGCGAGGGGAGCGGCAAAAATTTTAGCGGCGCCGTTTCTTGCCGGCGAAGGGAAACCAGCAATGACCGCGTTCAAGGCCGCCCATTCCGTCGCCGAGGAATGGGCTCCCGCCGCCAAGGCTTGCATCGACGCATTGGCCGGCGCTCCACAAGGGGCCAACCTGGGCTTCGTTTACGCCACCGACAACCTGGCGGAGAACTTTTCCAGCATCCTGGCCTATCTCCGTCAAAAGACTGGGATCGAGCACTGGGTCGGCAGTGTCGGCTTAGGCGTTTGCGCCGGCGGGGAGGAATTTTTCGACCAATCGGTCCTTGCCGTCATGGCGGCGTCCCTGCCCGACGACGCCTTTTGCATATTTCCGACTATCAGCGAGGGCGTTGAACAGCTTTCCCCCGCCATCAAGGAGTGGATCGCCGGCGCCTTGCCTTTGTTCGGAATCGTTCACGGCGATCCCAATAACGACAACACCCCTGGCTTGATCGAGGATTTGGCGGCGCTGACCTCGGGATTTTTGGTCGGCGGCCTGACCTCATCGAGGACGGCTTGCCATCAGGTCGCCGGACGCATCACCGGCGGCGGCTTGTCCGGGGTGTTGTTCTCGCCGGACCTGAAGGTCGCCACGGGGCTTTCCCAGGGCTGCGCGCCGATCGCCGGAAGCCACATTATTTCCGATTGTCTGGACAACGTCATCATCGGTCTCGACGGCAGGAAGGCATTTGATGTTTTAAAGGAAGACGTTGGCGAACCCCTGTCCCGGGATTTGAACAAGATAGCCGGTCATATCCATGCCGCGCTCCCCATCGAAGGCTCGGACACCGGCGATTACTTGGTGCGCAACCTGATCGGTATCGATGCCACCCGCGGTTGGCTGGCCATTGGCGAGGAAATTTATCCCGGCGAACGGGTGATGTTCGTGCGCCGTGATCCGCAAAGCGCCAAAGCCGATCTTGTCGACATGCTACGGAAACTGAAAAAACGTGTCGGCGAGGCGCCCCGTGGTGGCATCTATTTTTCCGGTGTCGCGCGTGGCCCCGATATGTTCGGCACGGATGGCGGGGAAATGGCCTTGATCCGTGATATTCTTGGGCCCGTTCCCGTGGTCGGATTTTATGCCAACGGCGAGATTTCAAACAACCGCCTTTACGGCTATACAGGCGTCCTTGTCCTGTTCCTGTAGGCAGCGGAGTCAACCCGAGATGCGCCTTTTCATTGGCATACCACTGCCGGGCCCGGCGCGTCTACGTCTTTCCGGCCTCGGCGCCGGCCTACCTGGCGCGCGCTGGGTGGCGGCCGGCAACATGCACGTGACATTGCGTTTCATCGGCGAGGTGGATGGCGCCAGGGGCGAGGACATCGACGCCGCCTTGGCGGCGGTGCAGTGCCCTAGTTTCCAGATGTCCCTGGGCGCCCTGGGCTGTTTCAGCCAGGGCCGCCGGGTGCGTAGTGTTTGGGCTGGCGTCGATAAATCCGAGGCCTTGGCGCATCTTCGCAAAAAGGTCGAATCAGCCATCGTCCGCGCCGGCTTCGAAGCCGACGGCCGCAAGTTCAAACCGCATGTCACCCTGGCCCGTCTCAGGCGCGTGCCGGCGGCCAAGGTCGGTCTCTTTTTGGAAAGCCATGGCAACTTTCGCGCCGGGCCGTTTGCGGTCGGGCATTTCACTTTGTTCCACAGTTACCTCAACCCCGGCGGCGCCCAGTACGAGGCCCTGGCCGACTATCCCCTTGGCAGCGGCAAGGGAGACTAGCAGCCGAATTGGCGAAGCGTCCGCTCGACCGAGCCCACATAGGAGCCACCGAACAGGCGCACGTGCACTAAGAGCGGATAAAGGCTGTAGAGGTCGCGGCGCTCCTCGAAGAAGCCGGGTTGCAATGGACGATGCTCCCGGTAGCGGTCGAAAAAGGCTTCCCCGAAGGTCCCAAACAGGGTGCCGAAAGCCAGTTCTATCTCGGCGTCGGCGTAATAGACGGCGGGATCAATGAAAGCGGCGACGCGCCCGTCCTTGCAAAGCACGTTGCCGGTCCACAGGTCGCCGTGAACGAGAGCCGGCCGCGAGCCGTCGTCGAGCCACCTCTGCAAGCGTCCGGCAAAGGTCTCCAGCCGGCCCATTAGTCTCCCCGGCAGGCGTCCGGCCCGCAAGGCTTCCCGGCCCATGTAAAGGAGCCTTTGATCGCGGAAAAAAGCCAGCCAGCTCGTGGTTCGGGGATTGGGCTGATGAAGGCCGCCGATGACGGTGTCCTTGCCGAAACCGAAAGCCTCGTCGGTGATGGCGTGAAGATCGGCCAAAAGGTCGGCGGCGTGGACTTCGGCGCCGGCGGTCAAGGCGCCGTCCGTTTCCACATAGGCCATCAGCAACAAACGTTCCTCGGCATACAGGACGGCCGGCACCGGCAGGCGGCTATGTCCGCCAAGATAGCGCAACATGTGGCCTTCCACGGCAAGACCACTGCCCGGCCCGCCGATCTTGGCGACAATGGTTTGCCCATTCTCCAGGTCGACCCGCGTGACCTCGCCGACGCAGCCTCCGCTCATCGGCGAGCTGCCCCGCGGCCGCGACCCGGTGGCCTGGGCGATAAGATCCTCGATGTCGCGGCGCACCCGTCGTCTCGGGTTTAAATGAAGGGCGGGATGGTGGCTTTTCCCAACGGGCCACGGGCTTTGTCAAGCGGCGAAGCCGTGTTCGGCGACATTACTGTAGCTCCCGCAGTTGGTTGAGCACCCGCCGGCGGTTCAGTATCACTTTATTTCGCAATGTCTCTGTTTGCCGATGCGTGGCCTGAACCTGTTTTCTGTTCCGTGCTTGCCGCTCTGCCTCCGGTTGCTGGAGTTGTTGCTGTTGTTGAGCTTTCGACGCCCGCAATTGCCTGTTGATCAGCTGCTGTTGAAAAGTGCGCTGCCGCTGCCGGGCATCCAAAATCAGCCGCCGCGACTGCTGCCGCAAGCGGGCTTGCCGTTGCTTGAGCTTCGCCTGCAGCATTTTCTGCTCTGCTTGGCGTTGCGATTGGCGACGTCTCAGTTCCTTTTCGGGCAGGGGGGACTGGGATTGCATCTCCCTCAAGCGCAACATTTTGTCACGCAGGGCGCGGGTTTGTTTTTGCCGCTGCTGGGCGATCATTTTCACGCATTGGTGCTTGTTCGTCTGTTTGTTGAGCACGGATATGCTGTTGGCCCCGCATTTGGCGTGGCTGGGATGTTGCGCCAGGGCAGGCCCGGAGAAGAAAATTCCGGCCATTCCCATTTTCATCAGTAAAGGTTTACGTACCGTGATCACGGTTATTCCTGAACAAAATCGTGGATTGCGCGGCAAGGCGCTTGTGACGCCTAGATTATAGCATAATTTCATAAATGATGTTGGCGGATGTTTGCGAGCAGGCCGGCGGCCGCTGCCTCGAGCAGGTCGAAGACGAATTCAAAGGCGGCAATGCCGCCTAAATAAGGGTCGGGTACGTCGCGCCATTCCAAGTGCGGCGCGAATTCCAGGAACATCCCGAGCCGGTGCTCTTCTCCCGGCGGGCAGATATGGGCCAGGTCGGCGCGGTTGTCGCGATCCATCGTCAGGATGTAATCGAAGCGTCTGAAATCCTCGGGTCTGACGAGGCGCGCCCGTTGTCCGCTCAAATCGATGCCGCGCCGCCGCGCCGCCTTCTGGGCGCGCGAATCGGGCGGGTTGCCGATGTTATAGTCATGAGTGGCGGCGGAATCGACGATGACGGCCTCGCTCAAGCCCTCGCTCTCCAACAGCTTGCGGAACACCCCCTCGGCGCTCGGCGAGCGGCAGATGTTACCCATGCAAACGAACAGCACCTTAACCGAGCCAGGCATCGCCGCGACCTTATTTTAAAAACACCCACGAGTTCGTATAGGATTATCATGATCCGTGCCGCCTTTGAATGAACAATGAACTCCGAACAGAGCATCGTCATCCTCACCGGCGCCGGAATTTCAAGGGAGTCGGGCCTTGACACCTTTCGCGACGCCGACGGCATCTGGGCCCGCGTCCGCGTCGAGGACGTGGCCACCCCCGAGGCCTTCGCCCGCGATCCCGTCCGCGTCCATGAATTTTATAACCACCGGCGCGCCAGGCTGACGGCGGCGAACATCGAGCCCAACGCCGCCCACTTTGCCTTGGCCAAGTTCGAAGACGATTGGCCGGGCCAAGTCCTGGTGGTGACCCAGAACATCGACGACCTGCACGAGCGCGCCGGCAGCCGCAATCTTTCGCACATGCATGGTGAACTGCTGAAAACGCGTTGCCAGATCTGCGGCCATGTGGTCCGCTGCGAGGACGACCTTTCGGCGCGGCATGCCTGCGCGGCCTGCGGGCGGACCGGCGGCCTGCGCCCCCACGTGGTCTGGTTCGGCGAAATGCCCTTGCAGATGGAACGCATTTACACAGCTCTAGATGGCTGTTCGCTGTTCCTTTCCATCGGCACTTCGGGCAGCGTTTATCCGGCCGCAGGCTTCGTCCGGCATGTCACCGCCAGGACCCGGGCGGCGACGGTGGAACTAAACCTGGAACCCTCGCAAGGGGCCAGCCTGTTCACCCAGGCGATCTACGGACCGGCGTCGCGAACCGTGCCGCAATACGTGGATAAACTTTTATGTGAAGGATGGTAGGCGGGGCATGTGCGCTGTTGCTTGCGGGGCGGCGGCGGGCCTATAAACGTTTGTCCTTTAACGAAACCTTTAACAGCGTAGGGGAAAACATCCATGTTCTTGGTGACGGGAGGCGCCGGTTTCATCGGTTCCAACATCGTCGCGGCGTTGGAGCAGCGCGGCAAGGGACCGGTCGTCATTTGCGACCGGCTCCGCGACGGCGAAAAATGGCGTAACATCTGCAAACGCGAGTTGGCCGAGATAGTCCATCCCGATCACCTTTATGATTTCCTCGAGGACAACCGCTCCGCCATCGAGGCGGTCATTCACATGGGCGCCGTCTCGTCGACGACGGCAACCGATGTGGATCACGTTCTCAATACCAACTTCAAATTATCCCTGGGGCTGTGGAAATGGTGCGCCGGCTATGGCATCCGCTTCCTTTACGCCTCCTCGGCGGCGACTTATGGCGATGGCGGGCAAGGTTTCGACGATGACGCCGCGCCCGAGGCACTGTCCCGGCTTCGTCCTCTCAACCCTTACGGTTGGAGCAAGCATCTATTCGATCGGCGTATCGTCCGCATGCTCGCTGATGGTGAACCCGGTCCGCCGCAGTTGGTCGGCCTGAAGTTCTTTAACGTCTACGGTCCCAACGAGTACCACAAAGGTGGCCAGCAGAGCGTCGTTGCCGGAATTTTCCCCGATGCCAAGGACGGAAAGCCGGTACGGCTGTTCAAGTCGCACCATCCGGATTACCAGGACGGCGGCCAGAAACGTGACTTCATCTGGGTCGGCGACTGCGCGGAACTAGTAATGTGGTTTATCGAAAATGCCGACGCCAGCGGACTGTTCAACTGCGGCACCGGCAAGGCGCGCTCGTTCGCCGACCTGGCAACGGCCGTCTGCCGGGCGCTGGGCAAGGAACCCCGGATCGAGTACGTGCCGACGCCCGAGGCCATCCGCGGCAAATATCAGTATTTCACCGAGTCCAAGATGGATCGCCTCGCCGCCGCCGGTTATGACAAACCCTTCACACCGCTCGACGAAGGGGTCGGCAAATACGTTACCGAATACCTCGACACCGACGATCGTTACCTCTAACGGACGGCTGTCTGGAAAACCGCCACCGGCATGACTTTCGTCATCCCCTACCCGAGCATCGATCCCGTCCTCGTCGAATTGGGGCCGCTGGCGATCCGCTGGTACTCGCTCGCCTATATCGCCGGCCTGCTGATCGCTTGGCGCTACTTGCGGTTTCTGGGCAAGCGTCCGCCACGGGTGGCAGGCAAGGCGGAGATCGACGATTTCCTGGTCTGGGCGACCTTGGGCGTGGTCTTGGGCGGGCGGGCCGGCCACGTATTGTTCTACGGCGACGGCTACTACCTGCACGACCCGCTGGCCATCCTGCGGATCTGGGAGGGCGGCATGTCGTTTCATGGCGGGTTGCTGGGCGTCGCCGCCGCCGGCGCCTGGTTCTGCCGCAAGCGCCGCGTCAAGTTTCTGCCCCTGGCCGACATCGTCGCCTGCGCCACCCCCATCGGCCTGTTTCTGGGCCGTCTGGCCAACTTCATCAACGGCGAACTTTACGGCCGCATCAGCGACGTTTCTTGGGCCATGGTTTTTCCCCATGGCGGCCTGGCGCCGCGCCATCCGAGCCAGCTTTACGAGGCCGGGCTGGAGGGCGTGGCGCTGTTCGTCATTCTTTATCTGTTGTGGCGGCGGCAATCCCGGCGCCGTCGCCCCGGCTTCCTGATCGGGGTGTTTCTGGCCAGCTACGGCGTCTTGCGCTCGTTCGCCGAATTCTTCCGAGAGCCCGCGGACGGCTATATCGGGGTCTTGACCGCCGGCCAGGCGCTGTCGGCGCCGATGATCGTGCTGGGGCTTTACCTGGTTTTCCGCTCGTTCAGGCGGGAAACGGCCAAGTGAGCCCGCTCGCCGATTATCTGCGCCGCCGAATCAAGGCCGAAGGCCCTCTCACCGTCGCCCAGTATATGCAACAAGCGCTATGCCATTCCGAGCATGGCTATTACATGTTCCGTGATCCCCTGGGCGCCGCCGGGGATTTCACCACCGCCCCGGAGATCAGCCAGATGTTTGGGGAAATTATCGGCATTTGGTGCGCCGCCCTGTGGCGGGAAATGGGGTCGCCCGAACGCGTCAATCTGGTCGAGCTTGGTCCCGGCCGGGGGACGCTCATGGCCGATGCCTTGCGGGCGGCGGCGGCGGTGCCGGGCTTTGCCGCCGCCATCGACTTGCACATGGTGGAGACCAGCCCCTTCTTGCGCCGCCGCCAGCGGCAAAGCTTGAGTACCCTGGCGGCGGATCGCCGGGCGCTCTGGCATGATGATTTCTCGCGGGTCCCGACCGGCCCTTTGCTGCTGATCGCCAATGAATTCTTCGACGCCCTGCCGGTTCGCCAGTTCCAACGCACGGCGGCGGGCTGGCGAGAGCGCCTGGTCGCCCTCGAAGGCGAGGAGTTCCGCTTCGTCCTTTCCCCGCCTTGGGAGGAGACCCCGCCGATACCACGCCAATTGGCCGCCTCGCCCGTTGGCGCCCTGGTCGAGGTCCGCCCCGCCGCAGCCGAACTGGCTTTCGCCATCGCCCAGCGAGTGAGAGATTGCGGTGGCGCGGCGCTGATTGTCGATTACGGTCATGGCCAGCATGCGGTGGGGGACACCCTACAGGCGGTCAAGGGCCACCGCTATCACGACGTCCTCGCCATGCCGGGCGAGGCCGACCTGACGGCGCATGTGGATTTCCTGGCCCTGGCCAGGGCGGCCGGCGAGGCCGGCGTCGTTGTCTTTGGGCCGGTGCCGCAAGGGGAATTCCTCGGTCATTTGGGTTTGGGTGTTAGGGCCGAGGCGTTGGCCCTCAGGGCGAGCCCGGAACAAGCCAACGACATAGCCCAGACGCGAAAGCGCCTGCTCGGCGAGGAAGGCATGGGACGTTTGTTCAAGGCCCTGGCCATCGTACCGCCGGGGGCGGCGATTCCCCCCGGTTTCGAGTGAACACTGTTGGCATTTTCAAATCCCAACGGTTAGCCCCATAATGCAAAGATGATCATCAGCCAAGTTCTCGACCGGGCGGGCGGCGTCCGGCATGCTTTTTTCAGCCGCCGGGGCGGTGTCAGCGAAGGAATTTACGCATCGCTGAACTGCGCTCCCGGTTCCCATGACGACCGCCTGAAAGTCGAACGCAACCGCTCAAGGGCGATGGAAATGCTAGGGCTGTCCGGAGATCGGCTGGTCACCGCTTGTCAGGTTCACTCTGGCCGCGCTGCCGTCGTCGAGGGGCCGTGGGTGGATGGGGTTTCGGCGCGCATTGACGGCCTGGTGACGGCCCGCGAGGGTGTCGCGCTGGGGGTGCTGAGCGCCGATTGCGCGCCTGTTCTTTTCGCCGGCGGGGGCGCCGTCGGCGCCGCCCATGCCGGCTGGCGGGGCGCCCGCGCAGGCATCCTCGAGGCAACCGTGGAGGCAATGCGGGAGCTTGGCGTCGAAAGCGGCGATATCGTTGCCGCCATTGGTCCTTGCATTGGCCAAGATTTTTACCATGTGGGGCTGGAGTTCATGGCCGATTTTCTAGCCGACGACCCCGGCAACGAGAAATTTTTCAGCCCCGCCGGCAAGGACGGCCAGCGGCTGTTCGACCTTGCCGGCTATATCTTGCACAGGCTGGCGGGGATCGGCCTCAAGGCCGTCGATGCCCTGGCCCTTGACAGTTACGGGGACGAGGAGCGCTTTTTCAGCTACCGGCGGGCCCGCCGGCGCGGCGAAAAAGACTACGGGCGTTGCCTGTCGGCCATCGTGCTTGGAGCGGATCGTGATTGATCGAACCCACTTCGTGAGATTGATCAATTGCGTTGGTCCGCTCCACGTCAATAAGTTAGAGCAAACTCTCCAGATTGGAGGATCACCCTTGGCGATTCCAATCAATCTGGATTTGCTCTAAGGACTGAGCCTTGCCTATCAAACCCGATGCAGGCCGGCTCCTCGTCTGCCTGGGGCTTGGCGCTTGCTCGCCGCCGGCCTCTACCAGGCCGCCGCCGGGGGATGGGTTGAGTCCACGGGTGCGGCTGGGTGACGATCTCGGCATTCGCGTCGAACCCGTTGACGGGCCGGCTTGGCCGATGGCCCGGCTGCTCGCCCGCTCAGTGGCCGAGAGCCTGCAAGAGATTGATCTGTCGGCGACCACCGATCGGCGCGCCGCTGCCGCCCAGGTAATTCCCTGGCTCGGTCGGGGGACATTCCGGGAAAGCCATTTACAGGCGATGGGGACGCTGATAAGTTCCGCCCCGTCCCGCGATGAAAAGCCGGGAATGGTGGTTTTTATCTCAAGGTCCGCGCCTGATGCAGCGGAAAGATCTAATACATGAAAATCATTGCCTGTAACAGCAATCGGCCTTTAGCCGAAGCGATTTCGGCATACCTTGATCTGCCCTTGACCAAGGCCAGCATCCGCCGGTTCTCGGATATGGAAATCTTTGTCGAGATTCAGGAAAATGTCCGCGGCGAAGATGTTTTCGTCATCCAGTCCACCTCTTTTCCAACCAACGACAACCTGATGGAGCTGTTGGTCTGCCTTGATGCCCTGAGGCGTGGGTCGGCGCGCCGCGCCACCGCCGTCATCCCCTATTTCGGCTATGCCCGGCAGGACCGCAAATCGGGTCCGCGCACCCCCATCTCGGCGAAGCTGGTGGCCAACCTGATTGTCCAGGCCGGCGCCGACCGGGTGTTGACCATTGATTTGCACGCCGGTCAGATTCAGGGCTTCTTTGATATTCCCGTCGACAATCTTTTCGCCGAGTCGGTCCTGGTCAAGGACATCAAGGAACGAATAAACGGCGACGAATTGATGATCGTCTCGCCCGACGTTGGCGGCGTGGTGCGGGCGCGAGGCACGGCCAAGCGGTTGAACGCCGACCTTGCCATCATCGACAAGCGCCGCGAGCTCGCCGGCGTCTCGCAGGTGATGAACATCATCGGCGATGTCACGGACCGCCGCTGCGTCATCATTGACGACATCGTCGATTCCGCCAGCACCCTATGCAACGCCGCCGTTGCAATGATTGAAAAGGGCGCCACCTCGGTTTCCGCTTATGTCACCCACGGCGTGCTTTCGGGCGGCGCCGTGGCGCGGGTGACATCCTCGCCGATGGAGAACCTGATCACCACCGACAGCATCATGGCCACCGAGGCCGTTCGCACCGCCCGCAACATCGAACAATTGAGCATCGCGCCGTTGATGGCCGAAGCTATCCGCCGGATCAGCGAGGAGACTTCCGTTTCCAGCCTATTCGACTGAGTTTTCGCCCTGGAATAACCAGCGCCGGCATCCCTGGAGGCAGGCGCAACGAACTGAAGTTTAAAGAGGAGAAGGCCAAATGACCGAAGTAACACCCATTGCGGCACAGACACGCCAGCAGACCGGCAAGGGGGCCGCCCGCGCCACACGCCGCAATGGCCGCGTTCCGGCGGTTATATACGGCAATAAGGAGGAAACGCTGCTCATTTCCCTCGATCCCATGGATCTTTCGTCGCAGCTTAAGGGGCCTGGGTTTTTCGCCCGTGTGTTTGAAATCCAGGTGGACAAGGGCAAGCACCGGGTTTTGGCCCGCGACCTACAGTTGGATCCAGTCAGCGACTGGCCTATCCACGTCGATTTCATGCGCTTCAGCGCCGATACCAAGCTCAATATCGATGTCCAGGTGATATTCGAAAACGAGGCTGCCTCGCCGGGGCTGAAACGCGGCGGCGTACTCAACATCGTCCGTCACGCCATCGAGTTGATCTGCTCCGCGGACAATATCCCGGAATGCATTTCCATCGACCTTAGCGGGCTGGAGATCGGCGATTCCGTTCACATCAGCGATGTTGAATTGCCGGCTGGCGTCGAGCCGACGATTGCCGACCGCGATTTCACCGTCGCTACCATCGCCGCGCCTTCCGTGTTGAAGACCGTCGAGGAAGAAGAGGCCGAGGCGGCGGCCCTGGCCCTGGCCGAAGAGGAAGAAGGTCTCGAGGGCGAGGAGGCCGTCGAAGGCGAGGAAGCCGAGGGCGAGAAGGAAGACGGCGGCAAAGGCGAAGGCGAGGGCGGAAATTAGCCCTGGTCACGGCTGGTCTTCGGTCATGTTGCTTGTCGTCGGCCTCGGTAATCCCGGCACCGGCTATGCTGGCAATCGCCACAACATCGGCTTCATGGCGGTGGACGTCATCGTCCGCCGCCATGGCTTTTCCGCCTTTCGCGCCAAATTCGAAGGCAAAATTTGCCAAGGCGAGATGGCGGGACGAAGGGTCGTCGCCCTCAAGCCGGCGACCTATATGAACAAATCCGGCCGCTCGGTGGCCGCCGCCGCTGGATTCTTCAAGATCGAGACCGAGGATGTCCTGGTCATTCACGACGAGATCGACTTGGCGGCGGGCAAGCTGCGCGTCAAGCGCGGCGGCGGCCATGCCGGCCATAACGGGCTGAGAAGCATCCATGCCCATATCGGCAGCGCGTACCGGCGGCTTCGTTTCGGTATCGGCCATCCCGGCGACAAGGACAAGGTTAGCGGCCACGTGCTCAAAGATTTTGCCCAGACCGAGCAAGCCTGGCTCGAGCCCATGCTCGACACCGTCGCCGATCATTTCGCCCTTTTGGCGGGGGGCGATGATGCCGCTTTCATGAGCAAGATGGCTTTAGAGTTGCAAGCTTCTGAAACCTCCGAAGCTTCCGAACCATCCGCGCCATTGCCGGGCGATGACGATGGGCTTTAACTGCGGCATCGTCGGCCTGCCCAACGTCGGCAAGTCGACGCTTTTCAATGCCTTGACCCAAACGGCGGCGGCAGCGACCTCCAACTATCCCTTCTGCACCATCGAGCCCAATACCGGCCGGGTCGGGGTGCCGGACCGTCGCCTGGATGCCATTGCCGCCATCGTCAAGCCGCCCAAGGTAGTGCCGACGCGGTTGGAATTCGTCGATATCGCCGGCCTGGTCAAGGGCGCCAGCCAAGGCGAGGGGTTGGGCAACCAATTTCTCTCCAATATCCGCGAGGTCGATGCCATCATCCATGTGCTGCGCTGCTTCGAGGACAATAACGTCACCCATGTCAGTGGCGCCATCGACCCGGCCAGCGATGCCGAGACGGTGGAGACCGAGCTCATGCTGGCCGATCTGGAGAGCCTGGAGAAGCGTGTCGATCCTTTGGCCAAGAAGGCGCGCGGCAACGACAAGGAGGCCAAGGCGACCCTCGAGCTGGTGGAGCGTGCGCTGGCGATGCTCCGCGAGGGCCATTCAGCGCGCAATGTGGAGCTGGCCGGCGGCGAGAAGAAACGCTTCCGCATGCTGCAACTGCTGAGCGCCAAGCCGGTGCTCTATGTCTGCAACGTCGGCGAGGAGCATGTCACCACCGGCAATGCGTTATCAGTGGCGGCGGTCGCCCGCGCCGCCTCCCTGGGCGCGCGCTCGGTGGTGATTTCGGCGAGGATAGAGGAAGAGATCGCCGCCCTGGCCGATTTGTCCGAGCGGGCCGAGTTCCTGGAAACAATCGGCCTGGAGGAGAGCGGCCTGGCCCGGGTGATCCGCGAGGGACACGTCCTTCTCGGCTTGATTGTCTTCTTCACCGAATGCCCCAACGAGGTTCGCGCCTGGACGTTGCGGGCCGGCGCCCAGGCCCCCGAGGCGGCGGGTCAGGTCCATACCGATTTTGAGCACGGCTTTATTTGCGCCGAGACCATTGCCTACGACGACTTTGTTTCCCTGGGCGGAGAGCAAGGCGCCAAGGAGGCCGGCCGGATGCGCCAGGAGGGCCGCGACTACCTGGTCCAGGACGGCGACATCTTGCTGTTCAGGTTCAATCTGTAGGGTAAAGGCAGCGATCCGTTCACCGCCGCCTCCCCAAGCGTTCCCTCTTTGTTTCAGGCGATAATAGCACAATCATCGTTTTTGTCGCTTTCTTTTCGCGAAACTGTTGAAGCGCCGCCGCGAAACTGGAAAACTCACCGCCGTTCGCAAAGGACAAAAAAAAAGGAGCTTCCATGACGGAACCGGGAACGCCGCCTGTTATTGGTGTCATTGGCGGCAGTGGCGTCGAGGATATCGACGGCCTGACGGACAAGCGCTGGGAGAAGGCCGCCTCGCCCTTCGGCGAGCCGTCGGACGAGCTCCTCATGGGCGAGTTGGGCGGACAGAAAATCGTTTTTCTGCCGCGCCACGGCCGCGGCCACCGGATCGCGCCCGACGAGATCAACTTCCGCGCCAATATCGACGCCCTGAAGCGCGTCGGCGTTACCGAGATCGTCTCGGTCAGTGCCTGCGGGTCGCTGGACGAAACCTTGCCGCCGGGCACATTCGTCATTGCCGATCAGTTCATCGACCGTACCTTCGCCCGCCAGACAAGTTTTTTCGGTACCGGCTTGGTGGCGCATGTCGGTTTCGGCCATCCCGTTTGCCGGCGTCTGGGCGACGCCATCGAGGCGGCGGCCAAGGAGCTCGGCATTTCCCATCGGCGCGGCGGCACCTATCTGGCCATGGAAGGGCCACAGTTCTCGACCATGGCCGAATCCAACCTTCATCGGGATTGGCGATGCGACGTGGTCGGAATGACCAACATGCCCGAGGCCAAACTCGCCCGCGAAGCCGAAATCTGCTATGCCACCGTCGCCATGGTCACCGATTACGACTGTTGGCACCCGGACCACGACCATGTGACGATCGATGCCATCATCAAGTTGCTGATGGACAACGCCGATAAGGCCCGGGCGCTGGTCAAGCGGCTGACGCCGAAGCTCACAAGCCGCTCCGGGGCCTGTTCGGAGGGCTGCCATCGGGCATTGGAAACCGCCGTCATCACCGCGCCCGAAGCCCGCGATCCCGAAATGGTGGGCAAACTCGACGCCGTCGCCGGCCGGGTGCTGAAATAGAGTTCCCATGAAAGTCCAGGGCAAGCCTTACCGCAGCATCTGGTTGGCCGAGGACGCCCTCGGCGTCCATATCATCGACCAGACCCGCCTGCCCCACGAATTCGTCACCCGCCGCCTGGAGAGCCTGGATGACGCGGTCCGGGCGATCAGCGCCATGCAGGTGCGCGGCGCCCCCTTGATCGGCGCCACGGCGGCTTACGGGATGAGTTTGGGCATGCGCGCTGATGCCACCGATAGCGGTCTTGATAAGGCCTATTCAAGCCTGATCGCGGCGCGGCCGACGGCGGTCAACCTGCGCTGGGCCCTGGACGAGATGAAGATGTTGCTGGCGCCTCTGGAACCGACGGCGCGGACTGGGGCGGCTTACCGACGAGCCGCCGAGATTTGCGACGAGGACGTGGAGATTTGCTCGGCCATCGGCGGGCATGGCTTGGCTTTGATCCAGGAGGCCTGGAAAAAGAAAGGTGCAAACGAGCCGCTCAATATCCTTACCCACTGCAATGCCGGCTGGCTGGCGGCGGTGGACTGGGGCACCGCCATGGCACCCATCTACAAGGCCCATGACGCCGGCATTCCGCAACATGTCTGGGTCAGCGAGACCCGGCCCCGCAACCAGGGCGCCAGCCTGACTTGTTGGGAACTGGGCAGCCATGGGGTTGCCCATACGCTAATCGTCGATAACGCCGCCGGCCACCTGTTGCAGCAGGGCCAGGTCGATCTCTGCATCACCGGCACCGACCGGACGACAGCATCGGGAGACGTTTGCAACAAGGTCGGCACCTACCTGAAGGCCTTGGCGGCACATGACAACGGCGTGGCCTTTTACGTGGCCTTGCCCGGCCCGACCATTGACTGGACGATCGGCGACGGCGCCTGCGACATCCCCATCGAGGAGCGCGCCGCCGCCGAGGTGACGCGCATGGCCGGGCGGACCGCCGATGGCGATATCGCCGCCGTGGAGATCGCGTCCGAGGGTTGTGTTGCCGCCAACCCGGCCTTCGACGTGACGCCGGCGCACCTGATCACCGGTTTGATTACCGAGCGCGGCATTTGCCAAGCCTCGGCTGAAGGGTTGCGGGGACTCTTTCCGGAACCCTAGAGCAAATCCAGATTGATAGGAACCGCCAAAGGCGATTCATCAATCTGGATTTGCTCTAGGGGGTAGTGGCGTCTTGTTGACGTAACCGGGACTTTCTATAGTCGCGGCCTGCCGAACAGGGTTGATATATGGAAGACCTCTGGTCCGATAGGAACGCCGAGACGACGATCAGGAAATATGCCGAGGCCGGCGTTGGCGAAGACCTAGCCCTTCGTGTCTATTCCTCGCGCTTGCTCGGCTCCGACCCCCGGCTGGTCCAGCACGGCGGTGGCAACACCTCGGTGAAAACTGCCGCCAGCGAGTTGATGGGCGGGGAAACGGCGGTCATCCACGTCAAAGGCAGTGGCCGGGATTTGGGCTCGGTTGAGCCCGGCGACTTCGCCGCCATCCGCCTGGGCCCCCTTCAGAGCTTGACCGAACTCGAAGACTTAAGCGACGACGACATGATCAACGCCGGGCGTTGCAACATGCTCGGCGGCGCCGCTCCCAGCCCTTCCGTCGAATTCCTCTCGCACGCCTTTTTGCCGCCCAAGTATATCGACCACGGCCATGCCAACGCCGTTTTGAGCCTCGCCAACCAGCCCGATGGCGGTAAGCTGGTCGGTGAAGTTTACGGCCGGCGCGTCGGCATCGTCCCTTACATTATGCCGGGCTTCGGACTGGCCAAGAAGGTGCTCAGGATGTTCGAGGCCGATCCCGGCGTTGACGGTCTCATCCTCTTGAAACACGGCCTCTTTACTTTCGGCGAGACGGCGCGCCAGTCCTATCGGCGCATGGTCGAATTGGTCAACATGGCCGAGGCGCGTCTGCGGGAGGGGCGCAAAAGCGTCTTCGCCGCCGCCACTATTGCCGGCGAGCCCGCCAAGGTGGCCGATGTGGCCCCTATTCTGCGCGGCCTCTGCACTCCCGCCGACGGTGCCCACAAACGTTCGATCCTCGATTTCCGAACCACTCCCGAGATCTTAGACTATGTCAACGGCGCCGATGTCCGCCGTTATTCGCAGATCGGCACGGTGACGCCGGACCATGTCATCCGCACCAAGCCCCGGCCCCTGGTCGTGGCGGCGCCGAGGGCCGGCGGGCTGGACGATTTTCGCCATGACACGGCGGCGGCACTCGCCGATTACGCCAAAAATTACCGCGTCTCTCTCGCCCGCCACGTCCCCGGCGCGGCGCCGGCTGATGCCATGCCACGGGTGACCTTGGTGCCGGGACTGGGGTTGTTCGGGTTGGGGACAAGCGCCGCCGACGCCGCCATCGCCGCCGACATCGCCGCCACCACGATTGATGTCGTCACCGGCGCGGAGGCCATGGGCAGGTACGAAAGCGCCGCCGAAGCCGACATGTTCGCCATCGAACAGTGGTCCCTCGAACGGGCCAAGCTGGGGGAACGGAGCGGCGGCGCGCTGGCCGGTCACGTCGTCGTTGTCACCGGCGGCGGCGGCGTCATCGGGGCGGCCATCGTCAGGGCCTTCGCCACCGAGGGGGCCGAAGTTGCGGTGCTCGATCTTGACGCTTCGATCGCCGCCGGCGTCGCCCGGCAGGCCGGTAATGGGTCCTATGGTTTGGCCTGCGATGTTACCGAGCCCGGTTCGGTTGCCGCTGCCTTCGATCATGTTTGCGAGACCTTCGGCGGCGTCGATATCGCCGTCTCCAACGCCGGCGCCGCTTGGCAGGGCGCCATCGGCGAGGTTTCGGACGACCTTCTCAGGCGTAGTTTCGAGCTTAACTTCTGGGCCCACCAGACGGTGGCGCAAAATGCCGTCCGCGTCATGCGCCGGCAAGGTATCGGCGGCTGCTTGTTGTTCAACGCCTCCAAGCAAGCGGTCAATCCCGGCCCCGGTTTCGGCCCTTACGGCATGCCCAAGACGGCGACCCTGGCCCTGATGCGCCAGTACGCCATCGATCACGGGGCCGAGGGAATCCGCTCGAACGCGGTTAACGCCGACCGCATACGCTCAGGTTTGCTGAGCGGGGAGATGGTCAAGGAAAGGGCGAAAGCCAGGGGGGTCAGCGAAACAGACTACATGTCCGGCAATTTACTTGGCCTCGAGGTGACGGCCGAGGACGTCGCCCAGGCATTCGTTTATCTGGCGCTGGCGGCGAAGACGACGGCCGCCGTGACCACCGTCGATGGCGGTAACATCGCCGCGGCGCTAAGGTAAAGCAGGTATAACTTCACATTTGGAGAAACTCATAATGGCTGACAAGGACGACATCAGGGAAGGCAAGGATTTCGGTCTCGATACCCCGGCTCTCAACAGGCCCTTCTTTCTGAAGGGCTCTGGCGCCCTTGACTGGGGGATTCAGAACCGCTTGTCGAGGATTTTCAATTCCAAGTCCGGCAAGACCGTGATGTTGGCTATCGACCATGGCTATTTTCAGGGACCGGCCACTGGCCTTGAGCGTATCGATCTCGGGATCGTGCCGCTTATTCCCCATGCCGACGTGATCATGTGCACGCGCGGCGTGCTGCGCGCCAACATCCCTTCCGAAACCGACAAGGCGGTGGTCTTGCGGTGCAGCGGCGGCAACAGCATCTTGAGCGAGCTGTCCAACGAGACAGTGGCCGTCGATATCGAGGACGCGATCCGTTTGAACGTCGCGGCGATGGCGGCGCAGGTCTATATCGGCGCCGAGTACGAGCACAAATCCATCGCCAACATTATCAAGCTTATCGACAGCGGCAACCGTTACGGCATTCCGACCCTGGCGGTCACCGGCGTTGGCAAGGAGATGAAGCGCGACGCCCGCTATTTCGGCCTCGCCAGCCGCATCGCCGCCGAGCTCGGGGCGCATTACATCAAGACCTATTTTGTCGATGACGGATTCGAGCGGGTTACCGCCGGCTGTCCGGTACCCATCGTCATGGCTGGCGGCAAAAAACTGCCCGAGCCGGACGCCTTGACCATGGCTTACAAGGCAATCGACCAAGGCGCCATGGGCGTCGACATGGGCCGCAACATTTTCCAGGCCGAATCCCCGATCGCCATGATCCAGGCGATCGCCGCCGTCGTCCACGACAACGAGAAACCAAAAAAAGCGATGGATATGTACGAAACCCTGAAGGCCGAAATCAAAAGCTAGGGTTGAAATGCTTTTAATGCAAGTCGGACCAGACCTTGCGTTTCAGGGCATAAAGCATGGCCGTCAGGATGATCAGGAATAGCATTACCTTGATGCCTAGGCTCTTGCGTTCCTCCATCTCCGGCTCGGCCGCCCAGGCCAGGAACGTAACGATGTCCCTGGCGTGCTGCTCAAGGGTTGGCTTGGTGCCGTCGGCATATTCCACCGCCTCGTCGTCAAGCGGCGCGCCCATGGCGGTCTGGTTACCGGGGAAGTATAAGTTGTAGGACATTCCCTCAAGCAACTCGACGCCCTCGGGGGGCTCGTCCCGGTAGCCGGTAAGCAAGGCGTAAAGATAATCGGAGCCATTGGCACGGGCCTTGGTCATCAGCGACAAATCCGGGGGCAAGACGCCCAAATTGGCGGCCCGCGCCGCCTGCTCGTTAGCGAAGGGAGACACCAAGCGGTCGGCTAGCCTGGCCGGGCGCATGAACGTCATGCCGTCTTCATCGTGGGTTTCACCTTCTTCATTTGGGCCGGCCGGCACCTGAGCCTCGAGGGCAATGGTCTTGACCTCTGACTCGCTGAAACCAATCTCTCGCAGATTGCGGTAGGCGACAAGCCGCAACGAATGACAGGCGGCGCAGATTTCCGAGTAGATCTGGAAGCCGCGTTGCAAGGCGCCCCGGTCGAAGGTTTCGAGGACGCCGTCGAAAGGCCAGTCTTGCTCCGCCGGCTTCGGCGCCTCGGAGGCAACGGCAACACCAGAGCTCAAAACCAACGCCACCAAGGTTGACCTGACAATTCCCAACATCAGCCAGCCACCTTGCCGGAAGCGCCGCCGGCAGTTACCGCTTCGCTGATGCTGCCCGGCACCGCTTTCGGTTTCTCGAACAGGCCCAGAATCGGGGTGATGATGATGAAGTGGGCAAAGTAATAGGCAGTCGCCGCCTGCCCGATGGGAATGAACATGCCCTCCGGCGGGTTGGCGCCGACGATGCCCAAAACCACACAGTCGATGACGAAGATCCAGAAGAACTGCTTGTAGATGGGGCGAAACTTGGCGCTGCGCACGGGCGAGCGGTCGAGCCAGGGAAGGAAGAAAAGGATGCATATGGAGGCGAACATGGCGATCACCCCGATCAGCTTGGCCGGGATGAACCAGAGGTCGAAAGTGATCGCCCTCAAGACCGCGTAAAAGGGCATGAGGTACCATTCAGGCACGATATGGGCTGGCGTCACCATCGGGTTCGCGGGGATGTAGTTGGCCACGTCAAGGAAGAAATTGGGAAAAAAGAAGACGAAAAACATGTAAACGATCATCAGTACGCCCAGTCCAAAGGCGTCCTTGACGGTATAGTAGGGATGGAACGGTATCTTATCCTTGGGCCCTTTTATTTCGACGCCCAGAGGATTGTTGGATTTGTGCACATGCAGCGCCCATAGATGCAGAAAAACCAGGGCAAAAATGATGAAGGGCAACAGGTAGTGCCAGGAGTAAAAGCGGTTCAGCGTCGCGTTGCCGACCGTGAAGCCACCCCATAGCCATTTGACGATATCATCGCCGACCGCAGGCACCGCCGAAAACATGTTGGTGATTACTGTGGCTGCCCAATAGCTCATCTGCCCCCAAGGCAGTACGTAACCCATGAAGGCAGTGCCCATCATGATGAGGACGATGAGAACGCCGATGATCCACAATAGCTCGCGTGGCTTCTTATAAGAACCGTAATAGAGGCCACGGAACATGTGGATGTAAACGATAAAGAAAAATACGGAACCGCCGTTCATATGCAAATAGCGCAGCAGCCAACCATAATTGACGTCGCGCATGATGCGCTCGACGGAATCAAAGGCATGGTCCACGTGAGGGGTGTAGTGCGCGGTCAGGAGAATGCCGGTGACCATCAATATCACCAGGACGATCCCGGCGAGCGAGCCGAAGTTCCACCAGTAGTTCAGGTTTTTTGGTGCCGGATAATCGACCAGCTCTTTATGCATGAAGGTAAAAAGCGGCAACCGGTAGTCGATCCACTTGATGACCGGGTTGTTCCAGATTGGTGTCGCCATGGCCTGTTTCCTAGCCGATCTTGATGGTCGTGTCGGTGAGAAAGCTGTAAGGCGGGATGAGTAGGTTTTCCGGAGCCGGCCCCTTGCGGATGCGCCCCGAGGTGTCGTAGTGGGAACCGTGGCAGGGACAGAACCAGCCGCCGAAATCGCCCTTGCTTTCACCAGGTTTCTGGCCCGCCGGAATGCAGCCGAGATGCGTGCATATCCCCACCATGACCAGCCATTCCGCTTTCTTCGCCCGCTTTGCGTCGGCCTCCGGATGGGGCAGGTCGGCTTCGTCGTCCTTCTTTGCCGCAGCAATCTCATCGGCCGTGCGCCGACGGATAAACACCGGCTTGCCGCGCCATTTGATGGTGATGCTCTGGCCTAACTTGATGGGAGCAAGGTCGACCTCTGTCGAGGCCAGGGCGAGCACGTCCGCCGATGGATTCAGGCTATCGAGCAATGGCCAGCAGCCTATCGCCGTTCCCACCGCGCCCATCGTGCTGGTGGCGATAAGCAGGAAATCGCGGCGGCTTTCATCCTCTTCCGGCCCATCAGTGGTTGTTGCCGTTTCGCTCATCAGACAACCTCGTTTTGCCCCGCTGCTTGTGGCAGCAGGATGGAGTACACCGGCGAAGGATATAATGAAATTTTACCGGCTTGGAAAGGCTTCAGTAACGACTTTGTGACGTTCTTTCAATACTTTTCACTCGCCTCTTCGGATTACCGATTTTCCCTGCTACGATTTATCGATGCGTCTGGTCTTGTTCGAACCCGACATTCCACAAAACGCCGGCACACTTTTGCGCCTGGGCGCCTGTCTGGGCGTACCGGTGGACGTGATCGAGCCCTGCGGGTTTGTCTTCGCCGATAAATACTTCCGCCGCGCCGGCATGGACTATCTCGACCGCGCCGATCTGACCCGCCATCTTTCCTGGCCGGCGTTCCAGGAAGCGCGGCGGGGAAAGGGCGCCAGGCTGGTGCTGTTGACCACCCGCGCCTCGATGCCGTACACCGCTTTCAGGTTCGAGACCGGCGACGCCCTTGTGCTCGGCCGGGAAAGTTCGGGTCTGCCCGATGCCGTTCATGACGCCGCCGAGGCCCGCGTCAAGGTGCCGATGGCGTCGGCGATGCGTTCGCTGAACGTCGCCACCGCCGCCGCCATGGTGTTGGGCGAGGCCCTGCGCCAGACGCGGGGATTTCCATAGCGATTAACTCCCTAGCGGCGGTCAACCGCTATCTTTCAACACCGTTTTCAGCTTTTCCAGGCATTGATCCTTGCCGGCGCGGTAGTCACCATTCCGCCACCAGGTCTCAACGGCGCCGAGCAGGCTCCCAACGCGCGGCCCCGCTTCGACGCCAAGCGCGGTGACGTCGCTGCCGCGTAATGGAAATTGCAAAGGCGTCCAAGCATCGGCGGCGGCCAGCAGGCCGAGCCAAGCATGGGTTCGTGGCTGGGGCAGGCGGGGGGTGACGGCCAGCTCACCGGCCCAGGCCAAAAGCACCAAATCCCTGACCTTCTGGGGCCCAAGACACTGCAAGGCGCGGCGCAGAGCACGTTCATCGCCGTCCGGTGATATCCGCCGGCGGGAGGCGACCGTGGCGATCAGCCGTTTGGTTTGCGTATTTGAAAATTTCAGGCGTCGGGCCACCGCCTCGGCGCCGCCGGCGTCGGTGTCGAGCAAGGCCGCCAGCCGGCGCAGGGAATCGGCACCTACCGAGTCGACCTTGATGGCGCTGGTCTCGAGCCAGGTCAACAAGCGCAGCCGGCCCACGTCGCCGGCCTCGGGGAGGATGAAATCACAAATTTTTTCACCTTGCATGAGCTGCAAGGTGTCGGCCGGGTTGGGCGCCAACAGGATGCGAAATATCTCGTCGCGCCGCCGTTCGCTGGAAAGTTCCGCGAACCTGGGGGCCAATTCGCGGCAGGCGGCAAGGGCGGAGATATCGGCCGGCAGCCGGCCGTAGGTTGCATGGAAACGGAAAAACCTGAGCCCCCTCAAGAGGTCTTCCTCGATGCGTTCCCTGGCGTTGCCGACAAACCTGACATGGCCATTGGAGAGGTCGTCAAGAGCGCCGAAAAAATCATAAATATCGCCGCCAGGAGTGCAAGACATAGTGTTGATGGTGAAATCACGGCGCGCCGCGTCGGCCATCCAGTCATCGGTGAAGGCGACCTTGGCATGGCGTCCGTCGGTCTCCAGGTCAATGCGGAGCGTCGTCACTTCGATTGGCCATTGGCCAATGGCCACCGTCACCGTTCCATGCTTGAGCCCGGTAGGAATGGCCTTGATACCAGCTTCATGGAGCAGCGCCATGACCCGCTCCGGCGGCTCCGGCGTGGCGATGTCGATGTCCTTGACGGGAAGTTTGAGCAAGGCGTCGCGGACACAACCGCCGACGAAACGGGCATCGGCGCCGTCCGCCGTCAAGGCTTCGATGACGGCGACTGTCGCCGGTGCCATCATCCAATCCAGCGGGACGATTTTTTCTATCGGGTCCAAGGGCCGCCCCGCTCTAGTTAAAACGGCTCGCCGCCATTTTTTACTGGCGCCGGCTTTTGTCGCTTTCGGGGACGACCCGTCCGGGAACGATCTTGCCACCCTCGTAGCGTGGCGGCTGGTAGGTGCCTCCCGGCTCGGAGCCGCTGCTCAGACCGAGGTATACAAATCCCCCGGCCATCAGTGCAAGTCCGGAGCCGACCAGCCAGAACCATGGCCCTTCCGCCATGCGCCACGGCTCGGCCTTCGGGTTAATTTGCCGCGACAACCAAACCCAGCCCATGTAAAGGGCGAACGGCAGGAGAAGCGGCAGCACATAGTGCAACAGGATGCGGGTCATGAGATCCCCCCAACGAGACGCTCGTAGAGATTGACCAGGATGCCGGCGGTGGCGCCCCAGATGTGATAATCGCCGTAAGTTATGGCATAAAACAACCGTTTCCCACCTTCAAAATCATTGCTGTGCCGCTGATGGTTGGCGGCATCGAGAATAAATCCAGTGGCACTTCGAATGCTTCTTCCACTTCGCGGCGGTCCAGGTCGAGTTCAAGCGGTGGTTCGAGTACCGCGACCACCGGCGTGACGCTGAAACCGGTGCAGGTTTCGTAGGTGTCGAGCCTGCCGATAATTTCCACTGGCCGCTCCTTGAGGCCGATTTCTTCCTCGCTTTCCCGGAGCGCCGTCGCCTCGGGACTTTCGTCCTCCGCCTCCATATGGCCACCGGGAAAGCTGATCTGGCCGGGATGATTGGCAAGGTTTCCGGTGCGCCTTGTCAGAAGCACCGTCAGACCTCCGGCATGAGTGACAATGGGGACCAGAACCGCCGCCGCGGTCAACGGCGGTTGCGAAGCTGTTCCCTGGTTGAGGTCATGATCGCCCCGCTTCGTCCCGCCGGTCGGCACCGGCAGGCACTTAATGACCCATTCACGGTCTCGAACCCGTCTCACAGGTTCCCTCCATTCCTTACGGGTGCTCCCCCTCCGGTCGGCGGATGGGGGGATGAGTTCCTTGCGGGCGGTGGGCTTGTCTCTCATAATATCGAACCCGTCACGGATCGGTCCGCGTACCAGGTTCTGACGCGTCCTCGTCACCGCAAACAGATGAAAAAGACATCGCCGTGACAGCTATCGCCAAGGATAAAATTAAAATAAACGATCCCCAGCAACTTATCGACCCCATGGACCAACTTAGGGGCGATATCGCCAGCGCCAGGGAAAGCATCGGCCGGGTCATTTTCGGCCAGCCTCGGGTTATCGAGGAGACCATGATCACCCTCTTGACCGGTGGACACCTGCTGTTGATCGGGGTGCCCGGCCTGGGAAAGACACGCCTGGTCGAGACCTTGGTCTGGGGAATCATCCATCATCGATAGGTAAAAAAATAAGGCATGAAATCGCTTTGCCAGAGGCAGTGTTTTAGGTGCCTTTGTTTCATTCGTTGCAAACGGTAGCGCCCCTGAGATGGGCGCGGATTCCACCTTGCGGTTTAAAGTGCCGAACATTGGTGATATAAGAAATTGTGATGCCCAAGACCGTCCTGATCGTTGAAGATAACGAGCTCAACATGAAGCTGTTTAACGATCTCTTGCAAGCTAGTGGTTACAACACCGTGCAGACCAAGGATGGCAAGGAAGTCCTGGAATTAGCCCGCGACAACAATCCGGATCTTATCCTCATGGATATCCAGTTGCCCGAGATCTCCGGGCTCGAGGTTACCAAAATCATCAAAGCGGATGAGAGACTTCAAGATATTCCGGTGATTGCGGTGACTGCCTTCGCCATGAAGGGAGACGAGGAAAAAATCAGGGAAGGGGGCTGCGAAGGCTATATCGCCAAACCCATTTCTGTTCCTGAATTTATGGAAACGATCGCCAAGTTCTTGGGCTGAAACCAATATTTAAATTGAACCCGATGACCGATCTCAAGACATCATGCCGTTGCCCGACATGGGCATCGATGGGCCTTAGGTTTCCGGGCATCCCCGAAAAGAACTTTTTGACACTTAAAGCTCGGCGGCGCAGCGGTGGCTATTTGATCTTCGATTCCTTGAAAAGGACATGCTTGCGGACCACCGGATCGTATTTGCGGAACGCCATCTTGTCGGTGGAATTACGGGGGTTTTTCTTGGTCACGTAGTAGAACCCGGTGTCAGCGGTGCTGACCAGCTTGATGAGGACGGTGTTAGCCTTGGCCATCGCGGGGTTCCCGGTTCCAACGAATAATCATTATTGCCAGCGGCGAACCATACAGGCGGCGGCGAAGCTGTCAAGGGCGGCGGGCCTTTTCCTGACCGTCGCGTCCAGCCGCGTCAACGGCCGAGGTCAGGCCAAGGGCGCGGTTGTAAAGGGATCGATTGCCGATGAGGCGGCTGGCCACCTCGGCTTCCACGGATTTCTTGCGCCGTTCGGCCGGACAGGAGGCGCGCAAGCCCTTGCGCTGGCCCTCATTGTTGATGTCGGCCTTGCGCCAGGCTTCAATGAGGGTGGATGTCTTCATCCTCGCCATGAGCGCCCGGTCGATTAATTCCCGTTCGCCGCCGCCCGCGCCGCTGGTGCAAATGGCGGGCATCACGCCCAAACCGTGCAGAGCATAGCCCGATGGCGTAATCAGGCGCGACCATGTGAGCGTGATTTCACCGCCATTGGGAAGGCGGATCACGGTTTGCACCGTGCCCTTGCCAAACGACGAGGTGCCGATGACCACCGCGCGGCCGCGATCCTGCAGGGCGGCGGCAACGATCTCGGCCGCCGAGGCCGATTTTCCGTCAACCAGCACAGCCAGGGGAGTGCCACTGGCCAAGTCGGTGCCGCTGGCCTCGTAATGCTGGATACTGTCCGGGTGCCGTCCTTGGGTTCTGATAATCTGTCCCTGGGCTAAGAACAGGTCGGCGATCCGGATCGACTGTTTCAAAAGCCCGCCCGGGTTGCCGCGCAAATCCAGCACCAGGCCCTTGATTTTCGTTCCCAGCTTTTTTTTTGCTTCCTTCAATTTCTTGGCCATGTTGCGGGTGGTGTTTTTGTTAAATCCCCTAACTTTCAGGAAAACAATGCCGTTCTTCTCTCTCATGGTGACGGTGACGCCGACAATGTGGGCGCGTTCAATTTCAAACGTTAACGGCCCGGCCTGGCCGCGACGGACCGTTAGCGTCAGCAGGCTACCGATCGGGCCACGCATTTGCGCTCCGACCTGGCGCGCCTGTAGTCCTTTGACGGGGACTTGGCCGACGTAGGTAATGATGTCGCCTTTTTTGATACCGGCCCGGGCCGCCGGCGTATTCGCCATGACGAAGGTCACCCGGAATTCCCCCCACTTGAACTTGAAGCGGATGCCGATGCCGCCAAACCCCTCGCGCTTGGCGCGGTTTTTCCTGGCGTCCTCAATGCCAGCATAGCGCGAGAAGACATCAAGTTTGGAGAGCATGCCGTCGAAGACCGCCTTGAAAAGCATTTCATTGCTAGCGGCGCGCAGTTGCTTGGAAGCCTTGCCGCTGGCGGCCAAGACTTCGACGGTGAGCGCCGCCCACTTCAGGGCATCGTTGTCCGTGGGGGCCGGAAAGCGGGCCACGGCCCGGTCGTTGTCGGTCAGAACAATGATGTTTTGGCGGCGGCTTACCATCAGCCTGGGGTCGAGGGCGACAAGACCCCGCATTCCCTCGAGGGCGAGGGTGGCCAACGAAATTTTATCGATGTACTTCTCGCTGATGGAGCTGTAGCCGGTGGTAAAAACCTCGGTTGCCAGATCCGTGGAGAAACCTGCGCCGGTATCTTTCGGCAACATCCGCTGCGTCGTGCAGGCGCTTGACAAAAAGACAAGCAGGATGGCGGCAAGATGGATCGCTAAATCACGGCGCCAAATCATGGCGCCGATTGTCTGGGATTTGATGGCGTTCGTCACTACCTGATTTTCCGTTTGCGGGCCTTTTTTGGCGCTCTCGACACGCCCCCCTTGGCCACCGTCCGGTCCGTGTCGGCGCCAGTCCGGCGCCGTTTCCCGCCGGCTTTACCTTGGCTGGGCAAAAGATGCAAGATGAGGCCGCCGGTGAGCGGCTCGGCCTCAGCCAGGATCACTTCCACCTCATCGCCCAGCCGGTATTCCCGTCTCGTCCGCCGTCCCCTGAGGGCATGGCGGCCAGTGTCGTGGACATAATGATCATCGGGCAGGGTGGCGAGCGGAACCAATCCGTCGCCGCCGATGTCATCCAAAGTTACGAACAGGCCGAAACGGGTAACGCCGTTGACGCGGGCCGTAAACTGGGCGCCGACGCGCTCGGCCAGAAAGGCGGCGGTGAAACGGTCGACGGCGCTGCGCTCGGCGGCGACGGCGCGGCGCTCCATTTGCGATAGGTGGGCGCCCCTTTCGGCATCGTCGCCAGACGCTGGCTTTTGGCCGCCCTCACCCAGTTTAAGCCCGCCGACAAGAGCGCGGTGGACCAACAGGTCGGCGTAACGGCGGATCGGCGAAGTGAAATGGCAGTAACGCCCGAGCGCCAGGCCGAAGTGGCCGATGTTGGCGGGCGAATATTCGGCATGCGCCTGGCTGCGCAGGACGATCTCGTTGACCATCCGTTCATTGGGCTTGCCCTTGACCTTGGCGAGGATGCGGTTGAAATGGTCCGCTTTGGTGATCTGGCCCTTGGCCAGTCCGAGGTCTAGGCCGTCGAGGAACTGGCGCAAGGCCTCCATCTTTTCATCCGTGGGCGCGTCGTGAATCCGGTACATGCAGGGCTGTTTGAACTTTTCTAAGGTCTCGGCGGCGGCGACGTTGGCGGCTATCATAAATTCCTCGATCAATCTGTGGCTGTCGAGGCGGGGTTTGGTCTCCATTTTAACGACATTACCGTCTTTGCCGACCACCACCCGGCGCTCGGGCATCTCAAGTTCCAGCACGCCGCGCCCTTTCCGCCCTTTGGCCAGCGCCGCGTAGGCGCCGTAAAGGGGCGTAATGACGCTCGCCATCAAGGGTTTCACCGCATCGTCCGGGGCGCCGTCGCGGGCCGCTTGCACTTGGCTGTATGTCAAACGCCCCACTGAGTGCATGGATGCGCGCGAGAAGCGATGGCGGAGCAGGGTGCCCCTGGCATCGATCCACATATGGGCGGCAAGGCAAGGCCGGTCCTCGCCGGGATTCAAGGAACACCAGCCGTTGGAAAGCGCCTCGGGCAGCATCGGCACCACTTGGTCGGGGAAGTAGACCGAGTTGCCGCGCCGGCGGGCCGTTTCGTCCAAAGGGTCCCCCGGGCGCACGTACCAAGCGACATCGGCGATGGCGACGGTCAACCGCCAGCCATTGGGATTTTGTGGGTCGTCGTCGGTCTCGGCCCAAACGGCGTCGTCGAAGTCGCGGGCATCGGCGCCGTCAATAGTGACAAGCGGTATGGCGCGGAGATCGTCGCGGCCATCCAAGGGCGCCGGGCCGGCGGCCGCCGCCTGGGCGATGGCGTCCTCTGAGAACGCGGTCGGGATATCATGATCAAAGATGGTGATAAGGCTTATGGACCTGGGCCCGTCGGTATTTGCCAAGCGCTCGATGACGCGTGCCCTTTTTAGCCCCAGCCGCCGGCCGGGCAGGATGTCTGCGCGCACCAGGTCGCCGTTCTCGGCGCCGTGGGAGGCATCGGGGCCGACAATGAATTCGCCCCTGGCGCGACGCCCGGCGGGCCTGATCCGTCCTTCGCCGCCGGCTTTCCGGTAGATCCCCAGCACTCTCGCCGGCGCCGTCGGCAGGCGGCGCATGGTCCGCCCTTCATAGGTCCCGCCGCCGGCCGGGGTGAGCCTTGCCAGCAGCCGGTCGCCGACTCCCGAAGCGGCTCGCCCAGGGCGCTCCGGCGTCATGTAGATGACCGGCGGATCGCCTTCGTCCCGCCAAGCCACCGGCCGGGCCAGCACCTCACCGTCCATATCGGTACCGGTGATCTCGACGACGGTAACGGATGGTAGTTTGCCGGAGCCGCGGCGGCGTCCGATCAACCCCTCGCCCCTGATCTCATGAAGCAATTTTGTGAGCCGTGTCTTTTGTTTTCCGTCCAACCTGAAAGCACGGATGATCTCGCGTTTACCGGCGCCGCCGCCACTTTCCTGGATGAACTCCAGGACCTGCTCGCGGCTGGGAAAGGGAGCGGTCTTCGACTTGGCTTTGTTCAATATCAAACCGATGTGGAGGCGGTGGGTTTCTTGCGGGCCGGTCTTTTCTTCGCCGGGGTCTTTCCCTTCGCCGCTTTGGCGGCGAGGACGGCGAGAGCCTCATCTAAGTCCATGGCGTCCTTATCAACGCCCTTGGGCAGGGTGGCGCGCAAGGATCCGTGCTGGACATAGGGGCCGAAGCGGCCGGAATGCAAAGTCACCGGCTTGCCGTTGGCGGGGTGTTCACCGATCAATTTCGGCGGCTTCTTCTTGGGCGCGTCGGCGATCAACGCCACCGCCCGGTTGAGCCCGATGCCGAGCACGTCGTCGCCGTCCTTGAGGGAAAGGTAGACCCCGCCGTGCTTGATATAAGGGCCGTAGCGTCCGATGCCGGCGGTAATCGTCTCGCCGCTTTCGGGATGCCGGCCTATCTCGCGTGGCAAGGACAGCAACGCCAGCGCCCGCTCCAGATCGAGTGTCTCCGGGTCCATATCCTTGGGCAGGGAGGCTCGCTTCGGCCGCGTCCCACCCTTCTCCTGGGTGGCGCCAAGCTGCACGTAAAAGCCGTAAGGCCCCTGGCGCAAGCTGACTTCGAGACGCGTCTCCGGGTCCGTGCCCAGAAGCCTCGGGCCGTTGCCGGCGGCTGCTGCCTCGCCGTCCTTGTCGTGGGCCACCGTCAGGGGCTTGGTGAAACGGCAGCCGGGATAATTGGAGCAGCCGATGAAAGCGCCGTATTTGCCCAATTTCAAATTCAGCCGGCCATCGCCGCAATCCGGACAGGCGCGGAGATCGGTGCCAGAACCGTCGTCGCGGAAGAAGTGGGGGACCAAGATTTCATCGAGCGCATCAAGCACTTCCCGGATGCTCCGTTCCTTGGTTTCGTCGATGGCCTTGCTAAAGGCACTCCAGAATTCGCGCAACACCACCTTCCAGTCGAGGCGTCCGCCGGAGATCTCATCCAGTTTATCCTCCAACTCGGCGGTGAAGTTGTATTCCACGTAGCGGCTAAAAAAACTGCTCAGGAACGCGGTTACCAGACGGCCGCGGTCTTCCGGCACGAATTGACGTTTGTGCAGGCGCACATAGTCCCGGTCCTGAAGGACCGAAAGAATGGAGGCATAGGTGGAGGGCCGGCCGATGCCCAACTTCTCGAGGTGCTTGACCAGGCTGGCTTCCGAGAAGCGCGGCGGCGGCTGGGTGAAGTGCTGGTCCGGCTTGACGCCCTGAAGCCGCGGGGTTTCTCCAACTTGCAGTTCGGGCAGGATGCGCTCCGCGTCCTCGCCGCCGCCGTCGTCGCGGCCTTCCCGGTAGAGCTTGTAGAAACCGTCAAAGGCGACGACCGAGCCGGTGGCGCGCAAAATCACCTTTTTGTCCGGCGACGAGATATCGGCGGCGACTTGATCGAGCACGGCGGGTTGCATCTGACTGGCAATGGTCCTTTTCCAGATCAATTCATAAAGCCGTTGCTGATCCTTGTTCAGGTAACGGGTGACGGTTTCGGGGCGGCGGCTGACATCGGTGGGGCGGATAGCTTCGTGCGCTTCCTGGGCGTTTTTGGCCTTGCTTTTATAGATCCTGGGTGATTTCGGCAGGTAGGCGTCGCCCCAATCCTCACCGATGAGGCGGCGGCAGGCGGTAATGGCCTCGCCGGCCATCTGCACGCCGTCGGTCCGCATATAGGTAATCAGCCCAGCACTGTCGTCGCCGGCGTTTACGCCTTCGTAGAGTTCTTGCGCGATCCGCATGGTATGGTGGGCGCCGAAATGGAGTTTGCGCGAGGCCTCCTGTTGCAGCGTCGAGGTGGTGAAGGGCGCCGCTGGATTGCGGCGGGATTTTTTGCGTTCCACATGAGCGATGGAAAAGGCGGCGCCCTTGACGGTGTCGGTGGCGGCCTTGGCGGCCTTGGCGTCGGCAAGCGTCATTTTCTCCAGTTTGTCGCCGCCCAGGTGGGTCAGGCGAGCGCTGAACGGCTTGTCTTTACAGATGAATTCGGCATCGACGGTCCAATATTCACGTGACTGGAAAACCTCGATCTCGATCTCGCGCTCGCAAATCAGCCGCAACGCCACCGATTGCACGCGACCAGCCGAGCGCGATCCCGGCAGCTTGCGCCACAACATGGGCGACAGCGTGAAGCCGACCAAATAGTCAAGCGCGCGGCGTGCCAGGTAGGCATCGACGAGCCCCCAATCCAAGTCGCGGGGATGGGCGAAAGCCTCCAGGATGGCGCTTTTGGTGATTTCGTTGAAAACGACGCGCTTGACCTCGACGCCTTTCAAGACCTTGTCGCCTCCGAGCACCTCGCAGACGTGCCAAGAGATGGCCTCTCCCTCGCGATCGGGATCGGTGGCGAGGTAAAGGCGGTCGGCCCCCTTGACGGCGGCGGCAATCTTTTTGATATGCTTTCGGGCCTTGGCGTCGACTTCCCAGTTCATGGCGAAATCGGTGTCGGGACGGACCGAGCCGTCCTTGGACGGCAAGTCGCGAACATGCCCATAGCTTGCTAGAACGGTATAGTCCCGGCCTAGATATTTATTGATTGTTTTCGCTTTTGCTGGCGATTCGACAATGACGATATTCATGATTAACTCGCTGATCCGAAACTCGGTTTGCCGCCGACGTTCAGTTTTGCGAAACCGGCGGCAACAGACGCGAAACCCGGTTTCCCGGATGCCATTCCAACCGGCCCGCCAGTTCCATTTCCAGCAAGACCAGAGAGATGACGGCAGGCGATAATTGGCAATCGCGGATGAGTTCGTCAACCATCACCGGCGCGGAATCAAGGCTTTCTTCTATCGTCGAACGTCCGGAGTCAATCTCCTTTTGACTCGGCGGCGTGGCGCAAGGTGTCGTCAGCTCAAGGGATTTCCCTTCGCCTAAGGGGGAGGGCCCGGCCTCGTTGGTGACGCGGAAAACATCGTCGGCGGGTTCGCAGATGATTGTGCCATGGCGGATCAAATCATTGCCCCCCTGGATCTTGGATCCAAGGGAGAGCCGGGAACGGCGAACACCTCACGCCCCTGCTCGAGGGCCATTCGGGCGGTGATCAGGGAGGCCGGAATCGTCTCTGGTGGTTGCTATTTAGTAGCTATAAAAAAAACAATGGCCTAGCCGTTTCCGGATAAGCCATTGTTATTATTGGTAGGCACTACAGGATTCGAACCTATGACCCTCTGATTAAAAGTCAATGGCAATGATGCCGATTTTCAACCTTGAAGCGCTCTACTCGGTTTTTTCGGCACTGATTTTCGGTTCCTTACCGCTGATAAGTCTTTGGATATTGGCCAGGTGGCGGATGACGGCCAGCACCGCCAGCGCCGTCGCCATGTGGACCGGCGGGCCGACGGCGACCAAGGACATAAAGAGAGGCGACAGAACGAGCGCCACCAGGGCGGCCAAGGACGAGTACTTGAACAATGCCGCCACCGCCAGCCAGGTGGCGCATGAAAGCAACCCTACCGGCCAGGCCACCGCTAAAAGCAGGCCTAGTGTTGTCGCCACTCCCTTGCCGCCCTTGAATTTAAGCCAGACAGGGAAGTTGTGGCCGATGACGGCGAAGAAACCGGCGAGCAGGCCAGTCGTGCCGTCCACGAGGGTCAGCAGCAACACCGCCGCCGCTCCCTTGCCGGCATCGAGAACAAGGGTCGCCGCCGCCAGGGGTCTGGAACCGGTGCGCAAGACATTGGTGGCGCCGATGTTGCCGGACCCGGTCCGGCGTGGATCCGCGCCTCCGGTAAGCCGGGTCAACACCAGGCCGAATGGGATAGAGCCCAACACATACCCGGCCGCCGCCGCGACCGGATAAAGCCAGACGTCCACCTCCGAGTCCGCCGGCATCACTTTACCTTTGACCCGTCCACTTCGAATACCGGACGCCCGTCGATGACGCACCTCAGCACCATGCCCTGCACCGGGCAGCCGTCGAAGGGCGAGTTCTTGGACTTGCTCAAAAGGTCGTCGGCATCCACTTTCCAGCCGCGCTCCAGGTCGAATAGGGTCAGATCGGCGGGCCCGCCCTTGACCAACCGCCCGACCGGCAGGCCCAGCAAGTCGGCGGGACCGCAGGTGAGGCGGCGTAACAGCTCGATCAGCGGCATGCCGTCGTTGTGGTAAAGGCCCAGAGAGACGGCGAGCAGGGTTTCGAGGCCGATGCCGCCGAACGCCGACTGAGCAAAGGGCAGGCGCTTGGCCTCCTCGTCCTGGGGGGCGTGATCGGAGGCGATGGCATCAATGGTGCCGTCTTTAATGCCCTCGGCCACCGCCAGGCGGTCGGCTTCCAGACGCAGGGGCGGCGAAAGCTTGGCGAAGGTCCGGTAATCGCCGACGGCGGTTTCGTTGAGGGCGAAGTAAGGCGGCGCGGTGTCGCAGGTAATTTTGATTTTCCTGGCTTTTGCCCGGCGGACCGCCTCGACAGCGGCGGCTGTCGACAAGTGGCCGAAATGCAGTCTCCCACCAGTCATTTCGACCAGACGCAGGTCGCGTTCGACGATGATCACCTCGGCCTCACCGGGAATGCCGGCAAGGCCCAGGCGGGTCGCCGTTTCGCCACTATTCATGGCGCCGCCGTTGGCCAGCCGCGGCTCCTCCGGGTGCTGAACGACAATCAAACCAAAGGTCGACGCGTAGCTCAAGGCACGACGCATCACCAGGGCATCGGATACCGTCTTGACGCCGTCAGTAAAAGCTACCGCCCCGGCCTCGGCCAAGGTTCCCATCTCGGCCAGTTCCTTGCCTTTCAGACCCGTAGTGACGGCGCCGTAGGGATAGACCTTGGCCAGTCCCAGCTGGCGCGCCCGGCGAGCGACGAATTCAACCACCGAGACATTGTCGATAACCGGATCCGTGTTGGGCAGGCAGACCATGGTGGTAATTCCGCCGGCCGCCGCCGAGCGTCCCGCCGAGGCCAGGGTTCCCTTATGTTCCTCGCCCGGCTCGCGCAGTTGCACCCGAATATCGACCAGGCCGGGGCATAAAACATGACCGCCGCAATCAACGGTTTCGGTTCCTTGCGGGGCGCCGCCGGCAAAAAGGCCGGGACCAAAATCGGCGATGACCTCGCCTTCGGTGAGAAGGCCGCCGGGGGCGTCAATCCCCGAGCTCGGGTCGATAAGGCGGGCATTGACGTAGGCCACCCGGCCGCCTTTCGCCTTAGCCGCCATCGGCATCTCCCTCGCCTAGGTTGCGGGTCAGCAATTCAAGACAGGCCATGCGGACCGCCACGCCCATTTCAACCTGTTCGCGGATGACGCTGCGGCCGATGTCGTCGGCGACCTCCGAATCGATTTCGACGCCCCGGTTCATCGGCCCGGGATGCATGACCAGGGCATCAGGCTTGGCGTTCGAGAGCTTTTCGTAGTCGAGTCCAAAAAAGTGAAAATATTCGCTAATGGAGGGAAAAAAATTTCCTTGCATGCGCTCGGTCTGTAAACGCAGCATCATCACGATATCGCAATCCCGCAAGCCTTCCTTCATATCGTGAAAAACCTCTACTCCCAGCCTTTCTATGGCCGGCGGGATCAGGGTCCTGGGCGCGATCAGGCGGACCGTCGCCCCCATGGTGGTGAGCAGGTGAATGTTGGAGCGGGCGACCCGCGAATGGACGATGTCGCCGCTGATGGCGACGCGCAGTCCGGCCAGCCTGCCGATGCGCCGGCGAATGGTCAGGGCGTCGAGAAGGGCTTGGGTCGGGTGCTCGTGGCTTCCATCGCCGCCGTTGATGACCGCGCAGTTGACCTTTTCGGACAACAACTTCACCGCCCCGGAAAAGGGATGGCGGACGACAAGAACGTCCGGGCGCATGGCGTTGAGGGTCATCGCCGTGTCGATCAGGGTCTCACCCTTCTTGATGGAACTAGTCGTCACCGTCATGTTGATGACGTTTCCGCCCAAGCGCATGCCCGCCAACTCGAACGAGGTGCGGGTACGGGTCGAGGCCTCGAAAAACAGGTTGATGACGGTCCGGCCGCGCAGTACCAGCTTGGTCTTGTCGGCGCCGCTGCCACGCCCGGTGAAAGCTTCCGAGCGGTCGAGCAGAAGGGTGATCTCGTCAGGCGATAGGCCTTCGATACCGAGCAGATGGCGGTGCGGGAAATGAACGTTGTCCGGGGTGGCGTCGTTCATGAGCCGGCAATATAAATCCTTGTCGCCCGACAAAGCAAGGCGAGACGAGCGCCCGGCCGCCGCCGGTTGTCAAATCGTCGTTGGAATGTTGACGATCGGCGGTGGTGGTGTTAGGGGCTAGCTAGAGTCTATCCAAAGTGCTCTAGTAATAAATTTGAGTGGGCCGTTCCGGCAATGGGTGAAACCGGCGGGTGAGTTCGACGGAAGGAAAGCCAGTGGCCGATGGCATGTCGGACAAATCTCTTCGCATTCTTTTGATCGAGGATGACTCGCATAATGCGCGAGCGTTCCGCCGGGCCTGTCCGGATCGTTACATGGAGGTCCGTTGCGAGGACCTGATGTGCGAGCCCGAGCCGGATCTCCGCCGCTTGTATCGGTTCCTCAATATCGGCGGCGGCAACGATGAGGTGGCGCGTTGCGCCAAAACCGGCCGGGCCGCGGACATTTCCACCGCCGACCCCGGATTTTGGCGCCATCGTTTCGGCGACGAGGCGCTCGCTCTCTTTCGCCGCCGAGACGGCGAGATGCTAAAGCTCCTCGAGTACGAGGACTAAATACGGAGAATTTCATGCCTGCCCACCAATACGTCTACGTCATGAAGAACTTAAGCAAGGTCTTTGCCGGCGGGCGAGAACTTCTCAAGGGCGTCTCGCTGTCGTTCCTGCCGGCCGCCAAGATCGGCGTCCTGGGCGTCAATGGCGCCGGCAAGTCGACACTCTTGAAAATCATGTCCGGGGTGGATCACGATTATGGCGGCGAGGCCTGGGCGGCCAACGGCGTCAAGGTCGGCTACCTGGAACAGGAGCCCGAGCTCGATGCCGGCAAGGATGTGGAAGCCAACGTTATCGAAGGCTTGGGTGAGGTTAAAACCCTGCTCGACGAATTCAACGAGGTCAGCGCCAAATTTGCCGAACCCGTGGATGACGACGAGATGAACGCCTTGCTCGACCGGCAGGGCGAGTTACAGGAGAAAATCGATGCCGCCCAGGGTTGGGAACTGGAACGCACCATAGAGGTCGCCATGGACGCGCTCCGCTGCCCGCCCGGAGACGCCGATGTCAGCAAGATCTCGGGTGGCGAGCGCCGCCGGGTGGCACTGTGCCGGCTCTTGTTGCAACGTCCCGGCATTCTGCTTCTCGACGAGCCGACGAACCATCTCGACGCTGAATCGGTGGCCTGGCTGGAGAGATTTCTGGCCGATTACGACGGCATGGTGATGATCGTCACCCATGACCGCTATTTCCTCGACAACGTTACCGGCTGGATTCTCGAACTGGACCGTGGCCGCGGCGTTCCCTACGAGGGCAACTATTCAGCCTGGTTGGAGCAAAAGCAGCGCCGCCTGGCCCATGAGGAAAAGGGAGAGACCTCTCGCCAGCGTACCCTGAAAAGCGAACTGGAATGGATCAGGCAATCGCCGCGCGCACGGCAAGCCAAATCCAAGGCCCGTATCACCGCTTACGAGACCCTTTTGGCCGAGGCCCGGGACAAAAAGCCGGGAACCGCGCAGATCGTCATTCCGCCGGGGCCGCGGCTGGGCGATCTGGTTATCGAAGCCGAGGGCTTGCGGAAGGGCTACGGCGATAAACTGCTGATCGAGGATTTAAGCTTCCGCTTGCCGGCCGGCGGCATCGTCGGCGTCATCGGCGCCAACGGCGCCGGTAAGACGACGCTGTTTCGCATGATCACCGGCGCCGAGGAGCCCGACGGCGGCGGCCTGCGCCTAGGCGAAACCGTGGTCTTGGGATATGTGGATCAGTCCCGCGATAAATTGGACGGCGGCAAAAACGTCTGGGAGGAAATCAGCGGCGGCCTGGATGAGGTGGAACTGGGCGGGCGCAAGATGCAGAGCCGCGCCTATACGGCCCAGTTCAATTTCAGGGGCGCCGATCAGCAAAAAAAGGTCGGCCAATTGTCGGGCGGTGAGCGCAACCGGGTGCACCTGGCGAAAATGCTGAAATCTGGGGCCAACGTCCTGCTCCTCGACGAACCGACCAACGACCTGGACGTCGAGACCTTGCGAGCGCTTGAAGAAGGTTTGGCCGACTTCGCCGGCTGCGCCGTCGTCATCAGCCATGACCGCTGGTTCCTGGACCGGCTGGCCACCCACATCCTCGCTTTCGAGGGGATGAGCAGGGTTGTTTGGTTCGAAGGCAATTACCAATCCTACGAGGCCGACCGCCGGGCCCGCCTGGGTGCCGACGCCGAGCATCCGCACCGCATCAAGTACCGGCCGCTGACGAGGTGAATATGACCCGCACCGGCAAGGCGGCGGTCTTCGTCGCCCCCAACAAGCCGCTCGAGATCAGAGACTATCCTTTACGGCCCGCCGCTCCCGGCGAGGTTCTGGTCAGGATAGCCATGGCGACGGTCTGTGGGTCGGATGTCCATAGCTGGCAAGGCCGGCGGGCCGCTCCTAGCCCCGGCATTCTGGGTCATGAAATCATCGGCACCATCGAGGAGCTGGGTGAAGGGGTCGGGAAGGATATGCGTGGCGAGGCACTCGGCGGCGGCCAGCGCGTCACTTGGACGATCCATGCCACCTGCGGACAATGTTACTATTGCCGCGATCTCGACATGCCGCAGAAATGCCTGAAATTGCGCAAATACGGACATGGCGGCTGCGCCCAAGACCCGCATTTCACCGGTGGCTTCGCCGAGTATGTCTACATCATGCCGGGAAGCGGCATCTTGAAGCTGCCGGACGATCTTGGCGACGCCGAGGCGAGCCCCGTCAATTGCGGTGTCGCCACCATGGTCTCGGTGACCGAGAGGGCAGCGATCAAGGCCGGCGATACGGTCGTCATCCAGGGCCTTGGCCTGCTGGGGCTTTACGCCGCCGCCCTGGCCCGTTCGAAAGGCGCCGCCCCGATCATTGGCCTGGACGGGGTTGGCAAACGCCTCGCCCTGGCCGCAAGATTCGGCGTCGATATCGGCATCGACATTTCAGGGCGCCAACCGGGCAAGCTGATCGAGATGGTAAGCCGCCACTGCCGGCCCGACGGCGCCGACGCGGTCATCGAGGTCTGCGGTGATCCAGCCGCCATTCCCCAGGGCCTTGCCATGCTGCGCGCTGGCGGCCGTTATGTCACCGCCGGCCTCGTCTTTGCCGGCGCCGAGGCGACCATCGACGCCAATGTCATCGTCAACCGCTGCCTCTCCGTCGCCGGCAACCAGAACTATCATCCCAGGCATCTCGTTCAGGCCCTCGACTTCGTCCACCAAAACCGCGGCCTCTTTCCGTTCGCGGATCTGGTCGATGCCCGCTATCCCCTGGCCGAGATCGACAGAGCCTTTCGGGATACCATCGAACGGCGCTGTCTCCGGGCCGCCATCGTGCCGTAAAATCCCTCTCGACTTCTATGATATTTGCATATATAAATATATGTGCATATCCACATTTTATTTAAATTTAACGGGAAGGCCCATTCGATGGATGCTTTGTTGGCGGCCTTGCGGGCGGTGGCGGAACCGACGCGGTTGCGTCTCTTCGCCCTTTGCGCCGGCGGTGAATTGACGGTCAGCGAGCTGGTCGGCATTTTGCGGCAAAGCCAGCCCAGGGTGTCGCGTCATCTCAAACTACTCACTGAAGCCGGCCTGCTGGAACGGTTCGGGGAAGGCAGTTGGGTTTTCCATCGCCTGGTTCAGGAAGGCGCCGGCGCCGGCATCGCCCGGCGGCTGTTAAGCCTTCTGCCCGAAGGCGACCGGGCGCTGGCCCTTGACCGGGAACGCTTGGCCGAGGTCAAGCGGCAACGCCGCCAAGCGGCGGCCACCTATTTCGCCAGCAACGCCAAAAGCTGGGACAGGCTGCGCTCCCTCCATGCCGACGACGCCAAAGTGGAACGGGCGATCAAGAAGCTCCTTCCCCTTCGCCAAACCGACGAGCTGCTGGACCTGGGAACGGGGACCGGCCGGATGTTGGAAATTTTTGCCCCCCATATCCATCGCGGCTATGGCATCGACTTTTCTTGCGAGATGCTGGCGGTGGCGCGCGCCAACCTGGAACGGGCAAAGGGGGCCAATTGCACGGTCCGCCAGGCCGATATTTATCAGTCGCCGTTTCGGGACAAATCCTTCACCGCCGTGACCATTCATCAGGTTCTGCATTTTCTCGATGATCCGGGCCGCGCCATCGCCTTGGCGGCGAGGATGCTGAGCCCCGGCGGGCGCATGCTGATCGCCGATTTTGCCCCTCATGATATCGAGGAATTACGCCTCGAACATGAACACCGGCGCCTCGGTTTCGGCGATAAAGAAGTCGCCGCCTGGTTCGCCGCAGCCCATCTTAAACATCAGCGAACCGTCCATCTGCCGGGCCATCCCTTGACCGTGAGCCTATGGCTGGCGTCGTCCAAGGCCGCCGGCAAAGCCGGCAAGGAAGCCCGCTGATGGGGCATTTGCTCGATGTTTTGGCCGACCAGGTATTGCTCTGCGACGGGGCCATGGGTTCGCGGGTGCAGAACAAGAACCTGGATATGGAAAAGGATTACTGGGGGCAGGAGAACTGCACCGATATCCTGACCCGCTCGCGCCCCGACCTGGTGCGGGCCATCCACCGCGACTATCTGGCCGCCGGCGCCGACATGGTGATCACCAACACCTTCGGCGCCTCGCCGGTGACTTTGGGCGAGTTCGGCCTCGCCGACGAGGCCCTGGCGCTCAACCGCGAGGCCGCCGAGCTGGCCCGCGAGGCGGTGGAAAGTTTTAAAAGCGACGGCGCCGAGCGTTTCGTTCTCGGAGACGTTGGCCCGGGAACCAAGCTGCCGAGCTTGGGCCATATAGATTATGATAGCCTGGAGAAAGCCTTGAGCGTCCAGTGCGCCGGCCTCCTCACCGGCGGCGTCGACGCCATCCTTGTCGAGACCTGCCAGGACTCCCTGCAGATCAAGGCCGCCGTCAATGGCGCCAAGCTGGCCCGTGAAAAGGCCGGCGCCGCAACGCCGATCTTCGTGCAAGTGACGGTGGAAACCACCGGCACCTTGCTGCTCGGCGCCGATATCGCCGCCACGGCGACGGTGGTCGAAGCCCTGGACGTGCCGTTGTTGGGGATCAACTGCGCCACCGGCCCCCAGGAGATGGCCGAACACGTGAAGTGGCTGGCCGAAAACTGGCCCGCCCTGATCTCGGTGCAGCCCAACGCCGGTCTGCCCGAACTGGTTGACGGCCAGATCCATTATCCCTTGCGGGCCGCCGAACTGGCCAAATGGCAGGAGCGTTTCATCGATGAAGACGGGGTCAACATAATCGGCGGTTGCTGCGGCACCGGGGTCTCCCATACCGAGGCCCTCGACGCCATGCTCCGCCGCCGCGCCGGCAAGGGCCGCCGCCGCCCGCCGCCCGGGCGAAGAGAGGTCCGCCGGCTGGCCGCCGCCGCCTCGCATTATTCGCAAGTGCCGTTCCGGCAGGAACAGGCCGTCTTTTCGATCGGCGAGCGTTGCAACGCCAACGGCTCGAAAAAATTCCGCCGCCTTCAAGAAGCCGGTGATTGGGATGGCTGCGTCTCCATGGGCCGCGAGCAGGTGGGCGAGGGCTCGCACTCCCTTGACCTCTGCACCGCCTTCGTCGGCCGCGACGAGGTCGCCGACATGAGCGAGCTGATGGGCCGCATGCGCGGCGCCGTCACAGCACCTTTGGTGATCGATTCCACCGAACTGCCGGTTATCGAAGCGGCTCTCAAACTTTACGGCGGCAAGGCCATCATCAATTCCATCAATTTCGAGGACGGCGAGGAACCGGCGCGCCAACGCCTGCGGCTTGCCCGCAAGTTCGGCGCCGCCGTCATCGCCCTGACCATCGACGAGGACGGCATGGCCAAGACCGCCGGCGACAAGGTTCGCATCGCCAGGCGCCTTCATGAATTCGCTTGTCTCCGCCACGGCCTGCCGCCCTCGGACCTGCTTATCGATCCCTTGACCTTCACCATTTGCACCGGCAACGAGGACGACCGCGGGCTCGCCCTGGCGACCCTTGACGCGATCGTGGAAATCGCCGCTGAATTGCCCGAATGTCAGATCATCCTGGGTGTTTCCAATGTCTCCTTCGGCCTCAATCCGGCGGCCCGCCATGTCCTCAATTCCGTCTTTCTCGACCAGGCGGTGCAACGCGGCCTGACCGGAGCCATCATCCATGTCTCCAAGATCATCCCCTTGCACAAGATTTCAGAGGCTGAAAAGAAGGTTGTCGAAGACCTGATCCATGACAGGCGGGAAAAAGATTACGACCCCTTGCACGTCTTTATCGATCTTTTCGCCGACCGCAAGGAGGAGGCCTCCAAGAAAACCGAACGCCCGGCGGCCATTGATGAGCGTCTCAAACAGCGCATTGTCGAAGGCGACCGGCAGGGTCTCGACGACGACCTGGCCCTGGCCTTGAAGGATCACGACCCGCTGACCATCATCAATACCTTTTTGCTTAACGGCATGAAAGTCGTGGGCGAGCTTTTCGGGGCCGGGCGGATGCAGCTTCCCTTCGTTCTGCAATCGGCGGAAACTATGAAGGCGGCGGTGTCTTACCTGGAACCTCACATGGAGCGCATCGGCGGCCGCGAAAAAGGCACCATCGTTCTGGCCACGGTTAAGGGTGACGTCCATGACATCGGCAAGAACCTGGTCGATATCATCCTCACCAACAACGGCTACAAGGTCATCAACCTGGGCATCAAGCAACCCCTGGTGAACATCGTCGAGGCCGCCGCCAAGCACCAGGCCGACGCCATCGGCATGTCTGGCCTTTTGGTCAAGTCCACCGTCGTCATGCGCGAAAACCTGCGGGAAATGGCGCGCCAAGGCATTTCCGTCCCGGTCCTTCTGGGTGGCGCCGCCTTGACCCGGCGTTATGTGGAGGATGACTGCGCCGTGGCCTACGGATCAGGCCGGGCGGTTTATGCCAAGGACGCTTTTGACGGCCTTATGCTGGTCGAAAAAGTCGTCAGCGGCTGTTTTGACGATCATCTTGAAAGCCAAGTGGCGAAACGCAAGAAGCGCCCGCCTGGAAAAAAACGCCGCGCCGCCCAGGAAGCGCCGCCGCCACCGGCGCTGCGTCCCGTCGATTGGGCGGAAACCGGCGCCTTGAAGACGCAACTGGCGGCCCAGGTGGAGGTGCCAGAACCGCCCTTCATAGGCCCCAGACTGATCGACAAAGTAGACCTGAAAGCGTTGCTGCCGTTCTTGAACGAGACCATGCTTTTCCAGTTCCACTGGGGGTTCAAGAAAGCCGGGCGCGACCGGGCGGAGTGGAAGAAATGGGCGGCCAGGGAGGTGCGCCCCATCCTGCACGGGATGATGCAACAATGCCGGGACGAGGAGATTATCCGCCCCGCCGCCGCTTACGGTTACTGGAAGTGCGCATCTGAAGGCAATTCGGTGATCCTCTTCGGGGAAGACGGTGAAAGCGAAGCCGCCCGCTTGGCCTTTCCCCGCCAGAATAAAAAACACGGCCTTTGCATCGCCGACTTCTTCCGCGGCGTCGATCAGCCGAGCCGTGACGTCATCGGCCTACAGGTGGTGACGGTGGGACAGCGGGCCTCGGACGTGGCGCGCCAGTGGTTTCATGCCGACCGTTACCGGGATTATCTTTATCTGCACGGACTTTCCGTCGAGATCGCCGAGGCCCTGGCCGAATATGTGCACAAGCGCATCCGCGGCGAACTGGGCTTTGGCCACGAGGATGCGCGGCGCATGGAGAAGCTCTTGAAACAGGGCTACCGGGGGGGGCGCTATTCGTTTGGATATCCGGCCTGTCCCGACCTCGCCCAGCAGAGCAAAATTCTCGATTTACTGGGCGCCGGGAAAATCGGCATCACCGTCACCGAAAACGACGAGCTTGTTCCCGAACAGTCGACCTCGGCCATCGTCGTCCATCACCCACGGGCAAAATATTTCACGCTGTGAAACTTCGTGAATTGGCGCCCGCGATGCCGATGCGTCCGTCGATGCCGGTCAGTGGCCACGGGCATAGTCGCGCAACACGTCGACCTCGGGCTGGGCCCCGTCGAGCTGGCCTCTGATGATATCGCCGATTCTGATCACCCCTTTCAGCTCGCCGTCGACAACCACCGGCACATGGCGGACATGCTTGAAGGCCATCAAGTGCATGGCGCTCTTGAGAGTATCGTCCGGTTTGCAGATATAAACATGGGACATGATTTCCTCGACCTTCAGTTCCATGGTCGCCGCGCCGATTTCCGCCTCGCTATGGAGGACATCCCGCTCGGTTACGATGCCGATAATTCTTCCATCCGGCATGCAGATTATGATCGCCCCGATCCTCCTTTTCTTGAACAGGCCGACCGCGTCCTTGACGGTGGTGCTCGGATAGGCGGTAACCACCGAGCGGTGTTTCTTTTTCAACAATTCGGATACAAGCATCTCTTGTCTCCTTGTCGTTCGACAGAACAACCACGAGTCTAATGACATCACATTTTCCAGCCCCTTGCGGCCTTACTGATTTGCTTTTATCGCAACCGCCTCCAGTTGTTCGGATAGGCCCTGAATTTTTTTAGATTAGATTTCGCAGCCGACATTGTAGAGATTGGCTGCCGCAAGATTTACCGTCAGTCTATTAAGGAATCAGCCCATGAAACGTATGTTCGCCGCGCTTGTTGCTTTCCTCTTCGCCGGTTCCGCCCAGGCCGCCGGCCTGGAGATTGAGGATATCAAGGCTGGAACCGGCCAAGAGGCGGTGACGGGGATGGCCGTCGAGGTCCATTACACCGGCTGGCTGACTAACGGCGACAAGTTCGACAGTTCCCTCGACCGCGGCGAACCCTTCTCCTTCGGCCTCGGCTTGGGTCAGGTGATCAAGGGATGGGACCAGGGCGTCGCCGGCATGAAGGTAGGCGGCAAACGCCGCCTGACCATCCCCCCCGAACTCGGTTACGGCAACCGCAAGGCGGGGCCGATCCCGGCTAATTCAACGCTGGTCTTCGAGGTCGAGCTGCTGAAAGTCAGCGATTAGCAAAAAACCGGGAGCCTGTTTACAGCCCGATACCGCCAGCATTTTCCGCCAAATATTCTTTATCTTCCCGGCGCTTCCGGCTTGATCCGGCGTTTTCTAGCGACAAGCAGAAATGTCCATGATTGCCCGCCGGCGTTTATATTTTCGTGAACGGCCTGGTATTTGTAATCGCTCTAAAAGAATACCAGGTATTATCTTTAAGAAGACTGTATTTGCCTCACGGCTCCACCCCTGTTTCTCCGGGAAGCAGGCGTGGACGCCGTGTTTGAAAGGACAAAATAATGAAAAAGATGACGGTTCTGTCACTGTTTCTGGTGAGCGGGCTGGCGGACGACGGCGAGGGCGCATGAAATGATGGTAAAAGTGGGCAGGATCACCTCATTCCCCGGGCCGAGGCGCAGGGCCGCAACCGCTAGTTCCAGAGCGCAAATGCCGTTGGTAACAGCGATTCCGTGGGCGCGCCCAACGGCGGAAAAGCGACGATCCCAAGCTCAATGAAATTATCAATGAAATCAAGCTGCGCGCCGAAGTGGAAATCGCCAAACTGACCCGCGACGTCTGACCGACGTTTTCCGGCCACACCCACGGTCGTTTAACAAATAGTGAGGACCCATCTTGAAGTGTCTACGCGCCGTCTTTATATTCCGCCCTGAAAACAATGACTGCCCTGGGAGGCCAAAAGGCCATGACGGTGACGCTGCTTCCGGATTACCAACCTTCGGATGAAGAAGCTTTTATGAATTCGACCATGACCGAGTACTTCCGCCGCAAACTGCTGACATGGCGTAGCGAGCTTTTGACCGAATCCAATGAAACCTTGCAACATCTTCAGCAAGGCGGCAGCCAGGAACCCGATATTGCCGACCGCGCCAATATCGAGACCGAGCGTTCTTTTGAATTGCGGACGCGTGACCGGACTCGCAAGTTGATCGCCAAGATCGACGAGGCCCTTGAGCGAATTAACAATGGAACCTACGGTTTTTGCGTTGAGACCAGCGAACCCATTAGCTTGTCCAGGTTAGAAGCCCGCCCCATCGCGATACTGAGCATTGAGGCGCAGGAACGCCACGAGCGTAAAGAAAGAACCTGTCGCGACGATTAGGCCTGGTCTTTCCCCGGTCCGTCGAACGAATTTAAAAAAAAGGCCGATGCGTGAGCATCGGCCTTAAGTTTCCAGGTTCTCTGTTAGCGCGGAACCTAGAACGGGAAGACAATATCCCAGATTTGAGTGCCCCAATGGGGTCGCTGGAGTTTGCTTAGAGTGCCCTGTCCTCCATAGGCGATGCGCATCTTGGCGATTTTGGTATGCTCGACGGTATTGTCGGAATCAATGTCCTCGGGGCGGACGATCCCGGTAACCGGGAGTTCCCTGAGTTCGCTATTCACCCGCATTTCCTGGTGCCCCATGATGACCAGTGAGCCGTTGGGCAAAATCTGGGTGACCATGGCGGCCAAGGAGAACTGGATCTCTCCTCTTCTCCCTTCCCTGGCTGGCATGCTTTACCCGGCAGGTTTTTCTCTCCCGTTGTTGCCCGTGCCTGGCGTTACTTGCTATCATGTTTGAGCTTGCCGATAGGACCGCCGAGGCGTCCAAGGAGCAGGAACCGAATGAGAAAACGGCTTGCCGGATTTCAACCAGTTGTTAACTAACCCCATATACATTGATCGCAGCGATCCGCCGACAGTCTTGGACCGCGGTTTGGATCACGTTGTTTCGCCAGGTGTAAACGATGGCTGACGACGAGGAAGACGACAAACTCGACGATGAAGACTCCGACGAGGACGGCAAGTCATCGGCATCCGGAAGCAAGAAGAAACTTTTTATCCTCATCGGGGTAGCATTACTTCTGGTTGTTGGCGGCTTGGCAGCGGCATATTTTACTGGAACACTGCAACCCTTGATCGATTTGATCGCCGGTGAGGAAGGTGAACTGGTGGGGGAAGAGGCGGCGCTACCGGAAAAAGCCGTCTTTTACGACCTCGAGGAGTTACTGGTGAATTTGAACACGGGTGGACGCAAGTCAACATTTCTGAAGATCCGCGTCACCCTGGAGTTGGAGAAAGAGGAAGATGTGCCAAGAATTGAAATGGTGATGCCGCGGATTATCGATAATTTTCAAGTCTATCTCAGGGAACTCAGGATCGAAGACCTGAAGGGATCGGCGGGCATGTACCGGTTGCGCGAGGAACTGCTGATGCGGGTTGGAGCCGCCGCCGCGCCGACCAGGGTGCAGAATGTCCTGTTCAAGGAAATGCTGGTACAATAAGCATTGATATAACTAACGGAATCGATTGCCATGACAGCTGCGGATGATGAAGTTGACGTCGATGCCACAACGGCCGAAGCAGAATCGTCATCGGTCGACAAGGCCGAAAACGGCGGCGGTGACCAAGACGATCTCGCCGCCGAATGGGAGGCCATGATCAGTGGCGAAGAAGGCGGAGGCGAGGGCGAAGGAGATGGCGAAGGAGCGGAGGATGCGGCGGGCTCGACCAGCGCCGGTCAATCGACCCGCGTTCTCAATCAGGACGAAATCGATAGCCTGCTCGGATTCGATGACGACCACGCTCCCGGCGCGGACCAGACAGGCATTCAAGCCATCCTCAACAGCGCCTTGGTTTCCTATGAACGGCTGCCCATGCTGGAGGTGGTGTTCGACCGTTTGGTACGCCTGATGTCAACGTCTTTGCGCAACTTTACCTCTGATAACGTTGAAGTTTCCCTCGACAATATCGCCTCCATCCGTTTGGGAGATTATTTGAACTCCATTCCGCTGCCGGCCATGTTGAGTGTGTTCAAGGCCGAGGAATGGGATAATTTCGGGCTGATCACCGTTGATTCTTCTCTTATATACTCGATTGTCGACGTCCTTTTGGGCGGCCGCCGTGGCACCGCGGCGATGCGTATCGAGGGACGCCCCTACACCACCATCGAACGAAGCTTGGTCGAGCGCATGGTTCACGTCATGCTGGGCGATCTGTCGACCGCCTTTGAGCCTTTGAGCCCGGTGACTTTCCGTTTCGACCGACTTGAGACCAACCCCAGGTTCGCCACCATCTCGCGGCCGTCGAACGCCGCCATCGTGATCCGCCTGCGTATCGACATGGAGGATCGTGGCGGTCGGATGGAAATGCTTTTGCCCTATGCGACGCTGGAACCGGTGCGCGAGTTGCTGCTGCAGATGTTCATGGGCGAAAAGTTTGGCCGCGATTCCATTTGGGAAACTCACTTAGCGAATGAGTTGTGGCTTACCGAGATCGAATTAGAGGCAATCCTTGATCAACAAATGATGAGACTGAGCGACGTTTTCGCCCTTCAGCCCGGCTCGCAGATCATGTTCAGCGCAACACCCGAATCGTTCGTGCAACTGCGATGCGGTGATGTCTCGTTTTATACCGGCAGAATGGGCCGCAAGGGCGACCAGCTCGCCATTCGCATCGAAGATCGCTTAATTGAGGAATAGGAGCTGGTTTTGCCATTTCCTCTCATCCTAGATCTTTTAATCGCTCTTTTGCTGGTGGTTATGATCGGTTATGCCGTGACCTTGAACCGCCGGCTCGGCAGCTTGCGCCAGGATAAATCGGAACTACAGAAACTGGCAGCCAGTTTCGGCGGCGCAACCATGCGCGCCGAGGAAGGCATCGATAGGTTGAAAAACATGACGGATGCTTTGCAGCACCGCATTGACAAGGCCCAGGCCTTGCACGATGACTTGACCTTTCTTATCGATCGGGGCGATACCGCCGCCGACCGCCTAGAGGAAACGGTGCGCCAAATTCGCCAGGAGCAAGACCAAACTAACCCGCCAGGTAATAATCTCGGTGGCGCGGAAAACGACAAGGCGACGGAAACTCTCGGTAACAATAAAGAATTGGAAACCGCCGGCAAATCAGAAGCCGAACTTGATTTGCTCAAGGCGCTACAGGCAGCCAGCTAAGGTGGGCCGGATGACCATGAATGATCTCATATCCAAAGTACGCTTTCTCCCCATAACCATTTTCTTCGCCGTTCTCCTGCTGACAGTGAAAGTCGGCGACATCTGGGATGGTTTCGACGGTCTTCGCAATGGCGCCGTTTCCGTACCCGGCGCCAGGGCCCAGGAAAAGGCCACTCCCGCCAACTCCGAGGCTAAACCCCAGACCGATTCGAAACAGGGCAAAGCAGATGATGAATCCTCCGAGGCGGCCACCGAAGCCGATCCGCCAGAGGCGGCGTCGGAGACGTCAAAAGCGGTTGCCGCCGATCCGACCTTGTTTACTCAGTCCGAGATCGACCTCCTTCAGCAACTTGCCAAACGCCGTGAAGTCCTGGAATCCCGCGAAACGGAATTGTCAATGCGGACCGAGATGTTGAAAGCGGCGGAATCGCGTATCGACAAAAAGATCTTGGAGCTCAAGGACTTCCAGACGACCATCCAGAAGCTCATGAAAACTTATGATGAGCAACAAACCGAAAAGATGCAGAGTCTGGTCAAAATTTACGAGAACATGAAACCCAAGGATGCCGCCCGAATTTTCGAGGAGTTGGAAATGATTACGCTCCTTTTGGTGGTTGAACAGATGAAGGAACGCAAATTGGCTCCGATCATGGCCAAAATGAGTTCATCGAAAGCGACCGAGATCACGGTCGAGTTGGCGCGGCTGAGAAACTTGCCGGCTCCCGGTTCCGCTGATGGAGGATGATTGGGAAAATTGCGGCATATTTTTTCCTGAAATAACCAGGAATCTGGAATCCAATGGACCCTACTTGGGACTATGAAGAATTTTCTCATTTTGATGCGGGAACTACTTTTATAAAGACGAAGCAAACCCCCAACTTGAAATAGACGCAATATTGGCCAGTTTCGATTAGCAACTCGCCCAATATGGAAACTCATGAAGCCATCTCTCATGTCGCGGGCAAGGAAAAAGCCGGGGGGGGGAGATCGCTTGCTCTTTTCTTGGGGCTTTATCTGCTCGTTCTCGCTTTTTTCATTTTGTTGGTGAGTATCTCGACCGTCGCGGCTGTCACCGCGTCGGCTATTCAGGGATCGGCTACTGGCTTGCGTTTTGATTGGAACGAGCCGGTCGCCGCCGCCGTCTTCCGCCGGGCCGGATTTCTGTGGGTTGTTTTTGACAAATCCACCACGCCGGACCTGGATAAGTTGCGGGCGGCGGGAAACAACACCATTCGTAACATCGAGCAAATTCCCTCGGAACGCGCCACTATTTTGCGCATGACCACTGTCGCCGGGGTTAACCCGGACATCAAGCGGGACGGGTTAGCGTGGATTCTTGAATTTCGCCAGCAACCGTTAAAGGTAAAATTGAAAATCGAAACCAAATCGCAGCCAAATCCACCCCCACCGATCAAAGCGCGTTTATTCCTGCCGGTGCCCAATCCCGGTAACGCCATCGCTTTTAAGGATCCAGAGGTAGGCGACAATGTCGTGGTCGTGCCGGTGTTTTCCTTGGGACACGGGATCGAACGAAAATACCAATTTCCGCAGGTTCGTATCCTGCCGACCAGCCAGGGGGTAGTGATCCAGCCCCGCATTGATGACCTCAAGGTGCGGCCCCTGCGCCAAGGAATTGAGGTTACGAGTTCTAGCGGCTTGCTGCTTTCGCCTGTTAACGCTGCGGACACGGCGAGCGCGAACATAGGGATCATGAAGCCGTTGACCCGCATCTTCGATCTTGAAAAATGGCAACAGGACGGCCTGCAATCGTTTGCCCAGGACAAGCGGAAACTTCAGGATGCCGGCGCCAAGGCAAAAGACAACCAGCGGACCAAGGCGCGACTCGACCTGATCCGATTCTATTTCGCCAATGGTTTCAGCGCCGAGGCCCTAGGAATTCTGCGCGTCGTCGGGAAAGACGATCCCGAGATGCCGAACGATCCGGAATTCCGAGCCTTGCGTGGGGCGAACAGCTATCTCATGGGCCGCTATCAGGATGCCCGGGAGAACTTCCATCACCAAAGCCTTGACGAAAACGACGAGGCCCTTTTCTGGCGTGCCGCCATAGAGGCCTCTGAAGGCGGGCTTGCTTCCGCAGCCCGGGTTCTCAGACGCAAGGGCAGCATTACGCGACCATATCCGAAGGCCTTAAAAATGCCTTTGGCCCTGTTGGTGGCCGAAGCGGCGATCATGATCGGCGACACCAAACAAGCCGAAACCTACCTACAGGCCTTGAACGCCGAAGAACCGAATCCGGCTCAGAAAAGTCAACTGAACTATGTCGAAGGACGATTCATGGAACTAGCCGGTGATTTCGACGGCGCCATCGGCAAATGGGAGGAGGTCCAGGCAGGCCCCCACCGTCCCAGCCGCGCCAAGGCGACGGTGGCCCGCACCGTATTGCTTTTGAAACTGCAAAGGTTCACGCTTGACGAGGCCATCGAGGAATTAGAAAAATTACGCTTTGCCTGGCGTGGCGGTGATTTTGAGTTCGCGCTTCTCCGCCGCCTGGGCCATCTCTACTTACAAGATGGAGATTTCCGCAATGGCATGAGAACCCTCCGCCAGGCGGCCACCCATTTTCGTAATCATAAAAAAGCCCCCGAAGTGACCCAGGACATGGTCGATACCTTTTACAAGCTCTACCTTCAGGGCGGCGCGGATTCCCTTCCTCCGGTGACGGCCATCGCTCTTTACGACGAATTCAAGGAATTGGCCGGAGCCAGAAGCGACGAGGTAGACCGCAACCTGGCCGACCGTCTTGTTTCCGTGGATCTTCTCGACCGTGCCGCCGAACTTCTTGGCGCGCAAGTGCAATTCCGTCTCAAGGGCATTGAAAAAGCGCGGGTGGGCGCGCAACTGGCCCTCGTCCATCTCATGGCCCAAGAGCATGAGATGGCCCTGGAAATTCTTAAAATTTCCAAGGAGAGCAATCCTCCGGAAGATTTGCTTTCCCAGCGCCGACACCTCAAAGCCCGGGCCTTGATGGGATTGACGAGACAAGAAGAGGCATTGGCCCTGATCAAAGAGGACAAAAGCCTGGATGCCAATCTCCTGCGCGCGGAAATTTTCTGGAAGAGCAAGAATTGGCCCATGGTCTCGCAAGCGTTTCGCCGTTTGCTCCGCGACTTCAACGCCAAGCCAAAAACCCCCCTCGACGACAAGCAAGGCCAATACGTTCTCAACCTGGCCATAGCCTTGACCCTGAGTGGTAACGAGAGATCCTTGAACAGACTGCGCAGCGACTACGGCGAAGCCATGGAAGCAAGCACCTATAGGGAGGCTTTTCGTTTAATCGCCAGCCCGCAAACCGTTGGCCTGATCGATTACGGCTCTATCGCCGACAAAGTGAAAGACGTGGAAAATTTCCAAGCTTTCATGACCGCTTACCGGGATCGTTTGAGCCATCAAAAACTGAGTTCCATAAACTAGTACGGCCCGACAGGATCCTGATCGGTGCTTGAGTTCCCCCAAGAGATGCCCGCGCTTTCCCCTTGCCATTGGCCGCGGAATGGCTTTAATTCGCGGCGCCTTTTCTTTTAGCTGACCGGCCGAACCGCATGGACTCGATGGTTGCCACCGCCGTTGCCGGCACCGACACAAAAGAGGCGCGAACGACGGATTATTTCGTTGTCAAGGACGGCCTCCATTTCGCCGGCGCGCATTTGCTTTTGGAGCTTTGGGACGGCGAGCATTTTGATGACATCAAAGCAGTCGAAGCGGCGCTTAAGGATGCCGCCTCGGCGGCGCGGGCGGCGGTCCTCAATATTCATGTACACCGGTTTATGTCTAGCGGCGGCGTTACCGGGGTCGCCTTGCTAGCGGAATCACATATCAGCATCCATACTTGGCCGGAGAGCGGTTTCGCCGCCATCGACATTTTCATGTGCGGCGCCTGCAACCCTTACCAAGCGGTGCCGGCCTTGCGCCGGGCCTTTCGGCCGGCCCGTCTGCATATTTTCGAGCACAAGCGAGGCCTGCTTCCGTGAAGCGGTTCAAGGAGCGGCTTTTCGAAGGTCCCTTATCGCAAGGATATGCACAGAGTTTCGAGGTCAGCCGGGTCGTCTTTGAGCAAAAGACTGATTTCCAGAATCTGATCATTTTTGAAACACCGGCGTTTGGCCGGGTCCTTGCCCTTGACGGAATCATTCAGGTCACCGAGAAGGACGAGTTCGCCTATCATGAAATGCTCGTCCACGTCCCCCTCTTCGCCCACGGCAGCGCCGCCAGGGTGCTGATCATCGGCGGCGGCGATGGCGGCGCCCTTCGCGAAGCTCTCAGGCATGACGTGAAGAGCGTCACATTGGTCGAACTTGACAAGAGCGTGGTCGATATCTGCCGGCGGCACCTGCCAATGATCAGCAATGGCGCTTTCGACGATCCCCGTTGCCATCTCGTTGTTGCCAATGGCCGCGCATTCTTCTCCGAAACCGATCAAACCTTCGATGTCATCATCGTTGATTCCACGGACCCCGTTGGTCCCGGCGAGGCGCTTTTTTCTAAAAAGTTCTATGGGGATTGCCAAAAACATCTCGCCGCCGGTGGCGTTCTTGTCACCCAGAACGGCGTTCCGTTTTTTCAGCCACGGGAAGTGGCTGATACTTACCTGCGGCTTAAGCCTTTGTTTGCCGACGTCGGCTTTTACGTGACCACCGTTCCCACATATGTCGGCGGCCTGATGACCTTGGGCTGGGCCAGCAATGACGAGAGCTTGCGGATGTTGCCGGTAAACGTTCTTTGCCAGCGTTTTGCGGCCGCCAGCTTTAAGACGGGCTACTACACTCCCCAGGTTCACTTGGGCGCTTTCTCCCTCCCACCTTTCATCACCGCCCTGATGCAATAGTCTCCGAATTCAATTTCCATGTCGGTCATTCAGTTGGCCGAGAAACGGCTCGCGGGCCAAACCACGGTTCGAGTTAAGGAAAGCCGGCATTACGAAGCGCCTGTTGCTTTATTCAGTTTCGCCGTAGGCGCCGATGGCCTGCTGTCGCAAGGTGTTTTCGATTGTCCCCAGAATCTGGTCGCGTTGGGTAGTGAGTTGCGCCGTCAGTTGGTCCAGATTTTCCAAGATCGCGGTGAGCGAACATCTGATCTCTTCGGTGTTCTGGGCCGGCGCCTCGCCGGCGGCGTCGCACAAAGCCTGTACTTTCCCTTCCAGGGCCGAAAGATCGATCATGCTGTTGGCGGCGAGATGACGGCGCGCGGTGATGATCAGCGCGGCGATCTTTTCCACTTCCCGCGCGACATCCGGACTCGGGATCGCCGGATTTGCGCCCTGTTGTTTGTTCATGGTGTCGTTCCTCCAGAATCCTTGGCGAAGTGATCTGCCCCGGAACCGGGCAAGGGAGTTCCGTTGGCACGGTAGACGTAAATCATAATTTCGGCGACTGCGGCGAAAGCTTCCAAGGGAATTTCGCTATCGATATCGATGCTGCTCAGCAGATGAGCGAGATCGGCATCTTCGCGTACCTTGATGCCGTTAGCGAAAGCGATCTGCAGGATCTGCTCGGCGATCGCGCCGCGACCGCCGACTACCACCTTCGGCGCATAATCGCTTTCCGGCTCGTAGCTAAGCGCCACGGCCAGGGAGTCTTTATTTTCCTTATTCGCGAATTTGTTGTCAGAGTCCGACAAGATGGTTCCCCACCTTTCGCAAGCCCATGTTTTCGCCCAAGGCCAAATTAGATCCAGTGAGCTTAATAAACCTTTAAATTATAAAAAAATAAG
>PVBE010437829.1_pt1 | contig 56664 bp, 49 predicted proteins | sample 1631181 | NCBI WGS metagenome assembly PVBE01 (sample SAMN08397723, study PRJNA350692) | Marine metagenome, whole genome shotgun sequencing project. | isolation source: water | place: Pacific Ocean | collected 2012-04
CCTGAATCTCCATTCGCTCAGGTTCGCTGGAGGTCTGGTCTCTTAGCATCTTGCGGCTCCTGCTGAATTGGTTCGCGTAAGTAATGGCGCCATCGGTCCGACTCGGCTAAGACTGTCCGCCGTCGGGCCGGGGACCCCGTCCAACAACGCCATATTTTTTCGGAGAGCGGTAGACTCCTGGCCGTCGCTTCCGGACTTCGAAGATAACATAAAAACGAACGTATGGTCTACTAACTAAAGGGGAGACCGGTACCCGGCTATTTAGGCCGGGTCTTGCTGCAGCTTCTTGGATCTCGGGCCGCGGCCGCGACGGGGAGGGGGTGGGACGGCGGGCTCCACCTCGTCCAGAAAGGAGAGTTGGTTGCTAGGCACCTCGGACGTGTCCGGCGGGTCCAGCAGGGCGTCCACCTCTTGCTTGAAGCTCTCTATGTCTTGGAAGTCTCTGTACACGCTGGCGAACCTTATATAGGCGACCCGGTCCAGGTTTTTCAGCCTGTCCATGACCATCTCGCCGATCATTTTGGTCGGTATCTCGGCCCGGCCCAGATTAGTCACCTGGGCTTCTATCTCGCCCACCACCTTCTCCAGTGTGCCCACCGTCAGAGTACGCTTGGCGCAGGCCTTGGTTAGACTGGCCCACAGCTTGTCCCGGTTGAACTCTTCCCGGCGGCCGTCCTGTTTGACCACCAGCAGCGCCCTGGTCTGGACCCCTTCGTATGTGCTGAACCTGAGACCGCACCGGAGGCACTCCCGCCTGCGGCGGGTGCCGTCGCCGGCGTCCCTGGAGTCCAGTACTTTCGAGTGGTCGTGGCTACAGAATGGGCAGAGCATCGTTACACGCTTAGTCGCCGGTGGAACACAATTTATCGTGGTGCCCGCCTACGATACCACTACATATAGGGCATGTCAATCGAAAATCAGGGATTTTTCACGACTCATTAGCGGCGTCAGGAAAACCAAAGGATACAACATATAGCTGACGTTTCGCACGGTTACTTCAAGACGAATTAAGCGGATTTCAAACGCTGAAAGCCGGCCGGCCTACGCGAGAGTCAGGGTAGGGGAAGATGGAGAAAACGGTTCACTTACACAGAAAAAGAGACGCCGCCAAAATGGCGGCGTCTCCTGGGAGGACCCGGGCTTTAACTGTTGGCGGAAGGGATCCGGCTACCCGCCGTTCTTGTGCGAGTTACCCGAACTTGTGCGGACCTTGATGTGCCTGCGAAGAAATGGAGGCAGGTCTAGCTCCGTTTCGCCGTCTGAGAGGGCTTCCTGCAACATCATGGTAACGTGGTCCTCCCGCTCCTGCAGGATCTCCGATGTGGGAAAGCCTGTGGCTACGATGGTGAGCTTGATCTCGTTCTCCATCTTCAGGTCGGTTGCCATCCCGAAGATGATGTTGGCGTCGGGGTCCACCACACGCTGAATGACCTCCGCCGCCTCGTGCAACTCGGACAGCATGAGGTCGCTCCCGCCCGTGATGTTGAACAGCACACCGGTGGCGCCCTCAATGGAAACGTCCAGCAGGGGGTTGGTGATGGCGCGCTGCGCAGCCTCTCGGGCTCTGTGCTCTCCGACTCCCCAGCCGATAGACATCCATGCCGGCCCGGCGTCGCGCATGATGGCGTTGACGTCGGCGAAGTCCACGTTGATCTCACCCGGCATAGTCACGAGTTCGGCAATAGACTGCACGCCGGAGCGCAGTACGTCGTCGGCCATCTTGAACGCGTTTTCCGCCGTGACCTCCTCTTCACAGATCACGTGGAGGCGTTCGTTGGGTATGACCAGCAGGGTGTCCACGTTATCCGCCAGTCGTCTTATCCCTTCGTCGGCCGACCGCATTCGACGGCCCCCCTCGAACTCGAACGGACGGGTTACCACGCCCACGGTCAGCGCCCCCGTCTCCTTGGCGATCTGCGCCAGAACAGGGGCGGAGCCGGTGCCTGTGCCGCCGCCCATACCGGCGGCCACAAATATCATGTCCGAGTCGCGGACCGCTTCGTATAGCTCTTCTCTGCTCTCCTCCGCGGAGCGCATCCCCATCTCGGGATCGCCCCCGACCCCCTTACCGCCGGTTAGCTGGTCGCCGATGCGTATCTTCAGCGGAACGTCGCTCTGCACCAGTGCCTGGGCGTCCGTGTTTATCACGATATATTCGACGCCCGGCATCCGATCCCGGAACATCCGGGACACCGCGTTCGAGCCTCCACCGCCTACCCCCAACACCTTTATTCTGGCCGATCCTTGGTACTCTCTGCTGTTCATCATGGGCATTAACTCCTCCCTTGGGTTGCTGAGAAAAGGTTTACGGGTAACAGTTTTTTGATACGTTCGATCAATCGAAATACTAGGCCTTCCACTACTTCAGATGTATGGGCGCCGTCACCGTTCATCGACTGGGCCCCAAAGGGATTTTGCTGGTTCCTGGCCCACAGAAGAATCCCCACACCGGTGGAATGGGAGGGCACCTTGAGGGCTTCCGGGATATTCCGGTTCCCGTCGGGCGCACCGATTCGAGCCCGGTGTGTCAGGTTGCGCCGCACCAGGTCGTGCAGGCCGGGCAGATTGGATGTGCCGCCCGTAAGGACCAGGCGCACACCCGCCATATCGACGATATTGGCCTCCACCAGCTTCATCCTGATAAGGTTGATCAGTTCCAGGGCGCGCTCCCGTGTCAGTTGGCACAGGTCGCGGCGCAGGATCTTGAGCTCCGTGGTCCGGCCGGTCACCGGAAGGGAGATCTCCTCCTCGGGACGGACCGTTGACGGCTCTGTGTGGGCGTAAGCGAGTTTGGCCGCCTCGGCCGCGGCGTACGGGGTGTTGTAGGTCAGGCAAATGTCGTTGCTGAACTGATAGCCGCCCACCGGCAGGACCGCGGTGAAATGGATCCGGTTCTTCTTGAACACGACCACGTCCGTCGTGCCGCCGCCGATGTCTACCAGCACCGCGCCTTTTCTCTTCTCCTCCGACGTCAGGACCGCCTCCCCGCTGGCCAGGGGCTCCAACACCAGCGCATCCACCTTGACCCCGGCCCCCTCCACCGCGCTCACCAGTTTTGCGACCACCGGTATGGCCCCGGTCACCAGGTGGGTCTCGACCTCCAGGTTCTCCGAATGCATGCCGAGAGGGTTCGAGATGCCACGCTGGCCGTCCAGCGAGTAGCTGATGGGGATGGCGTGGATGATCTCTCGACCGGCCTCGATCTTGGAGGCCGCCACCATCGCGGGCACCCGTTTTACGTCCTGGGCCGTGATCACGCCCCGGTTGCCGACACCCGCCACCGTGTCCTGTCGGTCCTCGAAGGCCACGTGGGCCCCTGCAACACCGACGTAAGCCGACCGGACCGTAATCCCAGCTCGCTGGCCGGCCTCCTGAATCGACGCTCGGATCGCCTTCTCCGCCGCGGCAACGTCCGCAACATTCCCCTTCTTGAGGCCTTCCGAAGGGATCACGCTGTATGCCAGGATCTCCAGGTCGTTGGATCCTGTTAACTTACCGATTATGGTGCACACCTTGGTGGTGCCCACATCGATGGCTGTCAGAATTCTGGCGTCGTCCATACTCTAGCCTCTCTCAGATACGCTCCGCCGCTCGGAGCCGGGCGCTCCTACTCCTCGGGTTGGCCTCGACCTCTTCCGCCGTCGGCCGGATTACCTTGCGCTGCACCAGCCGGATGCTCGCCTTGTGGCCGCAGATGCACTGCGGCGTGCCCGGCGGGCAGATGCAGTCCGAAGCCGCGCGCCGGAGAGTGCTCTTGACCCGCCTGTCCTCCAGCGAGTGGTAACTGATCACCACCAGACGCCCGCCGGGGCCGAGCACATCAATGCCCTGGTCCAACCCTCGATTCAGGTTGTCCAGTTCTTCGTTCACGGCCATCCGTATCGCCTGAAAGGTCCTGGTGGCGACATGGGTCCGGCTTCCCGGGCGGCGGCCGATGGCCCGCTGTACCGCGGCGGCCAGCTCGGTGGTCGTTTCCATTGGACGGCTGCGGACGATCTCTCGTGCCACTCGCCGTGCCCCTGGCTCCTCCCCGAACTGGTAGATAATGTCGGCCAGTGCTCTCTCCGGATACCCGTTCACGACCTGGTGGGCGGTAACTTCCTGTAAAGTGTCAAACCGCATATCGAGCCGCGCCTCTCGGCGGATGCTGAATCCCCTGACTCCGGTCTCCAACTGGAGTGAGGAGATTCCAAGGTCGAACAGGACTCCGTCGACGGGCCTCACTCCGTGTTCCCTGACAATATTGTCCAGGTGTGTGTAATTCCCCTGGACCAGGACCACTCGGCCGGGATGACCTCCCAGCCTCCGCTGCGCCGTGGCTATGGCATCGGTGTCCTTGTCAATGCCGACTGTCCGGACGCCCGGGGCCTCCCCGAGGACCGCCAACGAGTGGCCGCCCTCTCCCACGGTACAGTCCACGTATACCCCACCGGCCTTGACCTGGAGCGCCGAAAGGACCTCCCGCACCATAACCGGGGTGTGATGTGCTTCCACATCCGTCTCCTGGCCGAGGCTATCCCCGGCCTCCCCGCCATCGCCCCCGTTGGTCCACCGGCGCGGTGTCCGGCCCCTCGTCCTCAAGCCGACGGCGACCTGTCTCCGGCCCAGGACCGCCGCCGCATGGTAGAATAGCGATGGCCTTGAGGGGGACACAGATCTACCGGTAAGTGTGAGTTTCCCAGAGGTTCAGGAATACATGCAAGGAAAATTTGGACTTGTTTGCGAACTTTTCTTAACTTTGTAAAAAATGCACCGGCGACATACCGACCCGCCTGACACCCGGTCAACCGGCGGATTAGAAAAATAATCTGGCTCAACCGCCCCAATCGGTCACGGGGAGACACCGCGGGCGAGCGGCCTGGTAACGAACGAGTCCGCTCTTCAAGGTAATCATCCTGGAGGACCCAAAATCTTCAACCTGGCTATTCTCACAATCAGCGACGCCGGCTCCAGGGGAGAACGGCAGGACACCAGCGGCGACACCATCGAGGAGATGATGGGTTCGGAGGAGTTCAACCTGGTACACCGCGACATCGTGCCCGACGAGGCGGACCTGATCTCCGCCAAGCTCCGCCAGTGGTGCGACGACGGCGGGGTCGACCTGGTGCTGACCACCGGCGGCACCGGCCTGGGACCGCGGGATGTCACGCCGGAGGCGACCAGGGCCGTCCTCGACATCGAGGTGCCGGGAATCGCCGAGACCATGAGAAGCGAGACACTGAAGCATACGTCCATGGCTATGCTCAGCCGCTCCGTGGCCGGGGTCAGGTCCGGCTGCCTTGTCATCAACTTCCCGGGTAGCCCCAAGGGGGTCCGCGAGTGCCTTGAAGTTGCGGCCCCGGTGATCCCTCACGCACTGGGGATGATCGAGGGACGGCGCGGCCACCCTGAGCAGTAGTCGTAATCCTGATAACCATGAATCGGGATCTGGCGCCGGCGTGTGGGTGAGGACTTAATGCGTTTCCACGTACTCACCATATTCCCTGAAATGTTCACCAGCCCCTTCGCAGAGAGCATCGTGGGCCGGGCCCGAGACCGGGGACTGGTCGAGATCAACCTGCACGACATCAGGGACGGGACCAGCGACAAGCACCGGATGGTGGACGACTACGCCTTCGGTGGCGGCCCCGGCATGGTCATGAAGCCCGAGCCCCTGTTCGGGACGGTGGAGATGCTCCAAGGCTCGGTCCCGTTGGACGACGACACGCCCATCGTCTTGCTGTCCCCTCAAGGGAGGTCCCTGACCCAGCCGATCGTCGAAGAGCTGGCCCGCCACCAGGACCTCGTGCTGATCTGCGGAAGGTACGAGGGGGTGGATGAGCGCGTCCGCCGGCACCTGGCCACCGACGAGATAAGCGTCGGCGACTACGTCCTCGGCGGTGGCGAGCTGCCCGCCATGGTGATCATCGACGCCGTCTCGCGGCTGGTGCCGGGCGTCGTCGGCTCCCAGGAGTCGACCCAGACGGACTCCTTCACCACGGGTCTCCTCCAGCACCCGCAGTACACCCGGCCCGCTGAGTTCCGAGGGTGGGCCGTTCCCGACGTCCTCCTCTCGGGCAACCACGCCGAGATAGCCCGCTGGCGACGGCAGGAGTCCCTCCGACGGACCTTCCTCAACCGGCCAGACCTGTTGGACTCGGCCCACCTCTCGGACGAGGACCGTCGCTTCATCGAGTCCCTGCGCGAGCAGTAGCAACCCGGCCGGTCGACACTGGGACATCTTTGCTCGTGGCAGGTCACAAACCTGCCCCTATGCAGGCCGGCTTGGTTCGCTCGCCCGAGGTGGGTGAGCGCTATGAAAAGGCAGGACTATCTCCTCCGCTTCAGGGAGAGGATAAAGATGGGGGCGTCGTCTGGCTGGAGGAACTACCCCGCCCGGCCAATCCCTTGCCCATGCCGCTGGTTCTGCTATATCATCCCGAAGAAGGAGCAGCCATGAAAGGTAAGGATTTCCTCTCCATAGCCGAACTCTCTCCCGACGAAGTCTGGCCCCTGGTCCAGGCGGCATCTCGGTTGAAGCGAGGCGTGTCGGAGCGACCCCTGGAGGGGAAGATGGTGGCGCTGCTGTTCGAGAAACCCTCCCTGCGGACGCGGGTGAGCTTCGAGGTGGGGGTCCGGCAACTCGGAGGGGAGTGCGTGTACCTGAGCCGAGACGACGTCGGCCTGGGCGTGCGCGAGCCGGTGGCCGACGTCGCACGGGTGCTGGACAGGTGGGTTGACGCCATCGTCGCCCGCGTATTCTCCCATGACAGCCTGGAGCAGCTGGCCCGGCACACCACCATCCCGGTCATCAACGCCCTCTCGGACCGGGAGCACCCCTGCCAGGCCATGGCCGACGTCCTGACCATTCACGAGCACAAGGGTGACCTGTCCAAGGTCAAGATGACCTTCGTAGGCGACGGCAACAACATCGCCGTCAGCCTCGCTCTGGCCTGCGCCGCCCTGGGTATGGACTTCACCCTCGCCTCTCCAGAAGGGTACCGGGTGCCCGGCCCGATCTGGGAGGAGGCGCAGCGCAGGGCCGGACTGAAGGGGTCCGCGTTAAACTGGATCGAGAGTCCCCGGGAGGCGGTGAGCGGGACCGACGTCGTCTACACCGACGTCTGGGTCAGCATGGGGGAAGAAGGCGACGCGGAACGGAAGCTAAACGACTTCGCCGGCTACCAGGTGAATGAGGAACTGATGGACTACGCTGCGCCCGACGCCGTGTTCATGCACGACATGCCGGCCCATCGCGGCGAAGAGGTATCCGAAGGCATGCTGGACGACCCGCGGTCTGTCGTCTTCGACCAGGCGGAGAACCGCCTCCACGCCCAGAAAGCCGTCTTGGCCGCACTTTTTCCCGGAGGCGGAATTTAAGTACCCAATTAGTATTGAATTAACACACTGTCATGCTGAGGAGTCCTTCCGCGTAAGGACGACGAGGTATCTGTCCGCCACCTTAATCGGTATTGGCGCGGACTCTCCCGATGGATCTCGCCCTGACCCCGACATGTCGGGGCAAGGGATCCCGGCTCTGCGGGACGATCTCTAGGAGAGAGTGGGTGGCGCTCAGTATCAGGGATTGAGCCGTCCTCCCCAGACCCTTCGTGGAGTCTATCCTGAGCGAAGCCGAAGGGCTCAGAGCCTGCACTGAGCTTGCCGAAGTGGTGACAGGGGAAAACCCCGTAAAGTAAACTGGATAAACACCCATGACCCAGATCACAAAACCCGTCGTAGCCATAGTGGGACGGCCCAACGTGGGCAAGTCCACCATGTTCAATCGCCTGGTCGGACGGCGGACGGCCATCGTTTCTGAGGAGGCAGGCACCACCCGCGACCGGGTCATGGCCGAGACCGTCTGGGCCGACCGTGTCTTCATTCTAGTGGACACCGGTGGCCTGGACATTGGGGCCCAGACCGAGATGGGTCAAAATGTCCGGCGGCAGGTCGAGATAGCGGTCCAGGACGCCGACATCATCGTAATGCTGGTGGACGCCAGCGCCGGTGTTATTGCAACCGACCGGGACGTGGCCGATGCTCTCCGAACGGCTGACAAGCCTGTGATTCTCGCGGCTAACAAGGCGGACAACGAGCAGCGGGAGATCGCCGCACTGGAGTTCCACGAACTCGGCATGGGCCCGCCGATACCGGTGAGCGCCTATCACAACGTCGGCGTTGACGACCTGATGGCCCAGGTTATCGCCGGCTTCCCGTCCGGGCCGCAGTACGAGGAACCAGATGCCGACCTGAGGCTCGCCATAGTCGGCCGGACCAATGTCGGCAAGTCCCTGCTCCTCAACGCCGTCACAGGCCAGGAGCGGGCCATTGTAAGCGAGATCCACGGCACCACCCGCGACGCCGTGGACAGCCTGGTCGCCTACGAGGACAAGTCCATCCTAATCATCGACACCGCGGGGATTCGTCGCAGCGGCAAGGTGGATCCCGGCATAGAGCATTACAGCGTCCTGCGTGCGATGATGGCCATCGACCGGGCCGACGTGGCCGTCCTGGTACTGGACGCGTCCGAGTTGGCCACCAACCAGGACACCCACATCGGCGGCTATATTCTTGACAAGTACAAAGGAATCGTCATCGTCGTCAACAAGTGGGACCTGGCCCCCGAACTGGGTCTAAGCGAGACGCTGGCCGAGCAGGTTGTGAAGGATCGCTTCCGCTTCGCCTCCTTCGCTCCCATCTGCTTCACGTCGGGCCTGGCGGCGTCCGGCATTACGGGTCTGATTGACACCGCTCTGGGAGTGTACTCTGAGTGGACGAAAGATCTGCCGCGGTACGGCCTGAGAAGAACAGTCATGACCGCCGTCGCCGAGCATCCGCCCGCCACAACGGGCAAACGCTCGCTCAAGATCTACGGCGTTGCCCAGGACCGGACCCGCCCGCCCACTTTTACCTTCTACGTTAACCGGTCCGAAATGGTACACTTCTCCTACCAGCGCTATCTGGAGAACACCCTGCGAGAGGCCTACGACTTCAAAGGCAGTCCTCTCAAGATGCGTTTCAGGGGCAGAGGCGAACGGTGAACGACTATCTGATCCTGGTCCCCGTGGGCTACATTATCGGGTCACTACCCTTCGGCCTTATCGCCGGCTGGGTCACCAAGCGCGTGGACGTGCGCGACTACGGCAGCGGCAAGACCGGGATGACCAACGTGATGCGCACCGTCGGCATCCCTGCGGCGGCCATCGTGTTGCTGCTCGACATGGGCAAGGCGGTACTCACGGTGGTCCTGGCAAGGATCATCTCCGACTCGCCCGGCGTCGAAGTAGCCAGTGCGCTGGCCGCACTGTTCGGGCACATCTTTCCCGTGTTCATCGGGTTCAGAGGCGGCAGGGGCACCGCTCCGGGTTGGGGGGGACTGCTTATCCTGTCGCCTATAGCCGGCGCGGTGGCCACCGGTGTCGGATTACCCCTGGTCGCCGGCACACGGTACGTCTCCCTGGGCTCCATCATGGCCGCCATCTTCGGATCGGTCGCCATGGTCGTCATCGTCGCCACCGGCCACGCGCCCGCCGAATACCTGTGGTACGCGACAATCGGCGGCACCGCCGTCGTCGTGCGGCACAGGGACAACATCCAGCGGTTGCTCAGGGGCCAGGAACGCAAGCTCGGTCAGTCCGCGGATAAGACACAGAGCCCGTCCAAGCCTGGACGGGGCAAGGGCTTTCAGTGGACCAGGTCGGCGTAGTCGGGACGACAAGCTGGGGCACCACTCTGGCGGTCCTCCTGGCTCGTAACGGACTGGATGTCCGGCTGTGGGCCAGGACCGAGGCCGAGGCCACAGCGCTCAGCGCCCGTGGCGAGAACAGCAGGTTCGTGCCCGATGTCGAGTTCCCACCAGGCCTGAAGGTCACCGCCTCGGCCGACGACGCGTTCCATGAGGCCGGCCTCGTCATAATCGCCGTCCCCTCGCGTTCGTTCAGGGCAAATGTCAGGCGTGTATGCGACTCTCTCCAGACCGGCGCGGTGGTGGTGAGCGCCACCAAAGGCCTGGAGCATGACACCGGCATGCGGATGAGCCAGGTCATGGAGCAGGAGTTGCCCGACTCTTTACATAATGGCATCTGCGCACTGACCGGGCCAAACCTGGCAAAGGAGATAGTCGCCGGAAAGCCGGCCTCCACAGTGATAGCCTCCCACAGTGCGGACGCCGCCCAGCGGGCCCAAAAACTCATCAACACCCAGACTTTCAGGGTCTATACAAACGACGACATCATCGGGGCGGAACTCGGCGGAGCCCTCAAGAACATCATAGCCCTGGGGGCCGGGATCTGCGACGCCAGGGGATACGGGGACAACGCCAAGGCGGCCTTCCTGGCGCGCGGACTGGCCGAGATCACCAGACTGGGAGTAGCGGCCGGGGCCAATCCGCTGACCTTCGCGGGACTGGCCGGTATGGGCGACCTGGTGGCGACCTGCGCCAGCGGTTTAAGCAGGAACCATTTCGTGGGAGAGCAGTTGGCCGCGGGCAAAACGGTCCAGGAGATCAGAGCCGCCATGCAGAACGTGGCCGAAGGGATCGACACCACCGCCGCAGCCGTCACACTGGCCCGGAATCTAGGCGTCGAGATGCCGATAACCGAGGCCGCCTACAATGTCCTGTTCAACAGCGTCCCTCTAGACCGGGCAATTTCCAACCTGCTGGAACGCGCCCCCAGGCCTGAGTAGCGCCGGAAGGAACGACGGACCGATGCCCACGGCCACCATCCCGGTGATCTTCTTTACCTCCTTCGCGGTGGGGTTCTCCGGGGCCGTCACGCCGGGCCCCATGCTGGTGTACAGCATCCGTGAGTCCATCCGCCGGGGTTTCATCGCCGGGCCGCTGGTGGTGCTGGGACACGCCATACTGGAGCTGGTTGTAGTCGTGGGCCTCGCCGTCGGCGTTGCGACTTTCCTCGAGGAAGACCTGGCAGGGTTCGTCATCTCCCTGCTGGGAGGCTCATTCTTGATATGGATGGCCTGGGGAATGGTCCGTGACTCGTCCCGGCACGTCTTGCCGGAGGGGGCCGACGGCGGCTATACCGGCGGGGATAACAGCCGGCCCGCTTTGCCCGTCCTGGGCGGAGTCCTGGTCAGCCTGGCCAACCCCTTCTGGACGATCTGGTGGGCGACCATCGGACTCAGCTACATCGTCTGGGCCACCGACCTGGGCGCCGCGGGCCTGGCCTCCTTTTTACACCGGCCACATTCTCTCCGACCTGGTGTGGTACAGCCTGGTGGCCTTCGCCATAGCGTCGGGCCGCAGGCTAATCACGCGCGGCGCGTACCGTAATCTCATCGTGCTCTGCGGACTCTTCTTGTTGGCCCTGGGAATCTTCTTCCTGGTCTCCAGCGCAGGCTTCCTCACGGACTTCCTCTCCGCCTGAGCCTCGGGCCAACTCCAGCCGAGCCATCTCCAGCCGGGCCACCGCTCTGGTAACCCGAAGACGACGTAGGGGCAGGTTTCAAACCTGCCCCTACGATAGCCGTAACGATGAGTGGCTTAGCTATGCATGGCACCTCAACCGCCAAGCTCGCCCAACTCGTAGAGGACCGCCGCGACTACCGCGATTCCCGCCGTCTCCGCCCGCAGGATTCGGTCTCCCAGGGTCACCGGCAGTATCCCCTGTTCCCTGGCGTACCCGACCTCCTGCTCGGTGAGGCCGCCCTCAGGCCCTACGAACACGCTGACCGACGAGGGGCGATCCTTTTCAGCCGCCCAGCCCAGGAGGGCCGCCCTGAGCCCGGTCCGGCTCTCCTCCTCCCAGGGGATCACCACCATGCCCTCGACTATGATCTTTCGCCACCTGGCCTGACGGGCAACCTCGCTTTTGCCGATCTTGGGACGCGGGACCGAACGTTCGGAGAAAACAGGCACGAAGCGCGAGACCCCCAGCTCGGTCCCTTTTTGCAGCACAAACTCGAACCTGTCCGTCTTCAGCAGGGCCTGGTACAGGACCACCTCGACACGGGGCTCGCCCCGGCCCAGTACCCTTTCGGTAATGACGCCCTCCACCCGTGACGGTCCGACCGCTTCCAGGGTCACCGCATACTCCCAGCCCGAGTTGTCCAGCACCGTGATGCAGTCGCCGGGCCGAGCGCGAAGGACGCGGGAGATCTGCCGCGCCGCGTCGCCCGAGAGGGTGACAGCGGAGGCCTCGATACACTCGGCGGCTACGAAAAAGCGGTGCATTTTTTCTGACTATGTTAGGCGTCGGGTTGGTCGAGGCGACGGTGTCGAGGCCACGATCGTCACCCAATCGCCGTCCACGACGGTCTTTTCCAGCGATCCGCCGGCCGAGGTCAGCGCCTGCTCCACGGCCTCCTTGTTGTCCAGCAGCATCCCCGACGCGATGATCTTGCCCCCCGGCCTGACCGCCCGCACCAGCTCGCCCGAAACCTCCGACACCACCTTGGAGGAGATGTTGGCGACGGCGATGTCGAAATTATCGGCCTGGACGTCGGCGTGAGGGAGGCTGCCCTCGGCGACCCGGATATTTTGTCCTGTGCCGTTGTCGCGGATGTTCTGCTTCACCACCCGCAGCGACTCCGAGTCGATCTCCAGGGCGAAGACGCTTCTGGCGCCCAGCTTCGCCGCCGCAATCGAAAGGATGCCGGAGCCGCACCCTACGTCCAGCACGTCCATGCCGGGGTGGCCCAGGTCTTCGAGGAGTTCCAGGCAGGCCCTGGTTGTGGGATGATGGCCCGTGCCAAAGGCCATCCCGGGGTCCAGGCAGATGAGGGACTCCGATTCGCCGGGCTCGTAATCTATCCAGGTCGGGCAGATAACAATACTCTGACCGATGTGGAGCACCTGGAAGTGTTCCTTCCAGCTGTTCTGCCACTCCTCTTCCTCCAGCACCGTCTCCTGGAGCGAGGAGATTGGCGACACATGGGCCACCAGCCGTACGCCCAGGTCGATGCGGTTCCGGCGCTCGCCGGTTGTGGAGTTCAGGGGGAGGTAGGCCTTCACCGTGACCCACCGGTCGGCCGGCGGCGACTCACCCTCGTCGAGATTGAACCCGCCGTCCTCCTCCACGGCCACGCCGCCGTGTCCGTAGCGGTAGAATATCCTCGTCAGGGGCTCGACGAACTCCGGTGGGGTCTTGACGCTGAGTTCCAGCCATTTCAAAGCAGGCTACACTCTCGTGGATTGAGGGTTTAGTGGGAGGTCCGCCCGGACCCTGGCCGGGGCTATTCGGTCCCGCCCAGGGTGTCCTTTATCTTGCCAAACCAGCCCTTGTCCTCGTCGTCCTCGGGGTCTTCGCCGCCAAACGGAGGCTCGTGGACTTCCAGTACCTGGGCCAGCTCTTCCATCAGGCGGCGCTGTTCGGCCGTCAGGGACCTGGGGGTCTTCACGTTGATGGAGACCAGCTGGTCTCCTCTCTGTTTGCCGTTGAGGTGAGTGATGCCCTTGCCCTTCAGCCTGAACGTCTGGCCAGACTGGGTCCCCGGCGGAATCTCCAACTCCAGGGCGCCCTCCAGAGAAGGAATCTTAACCGTCGCTCCCAGGGCCGCCTGGGCCACGTTGACCGGCATGGAGTAGCGGATGTCGTAGCCAAACCTCTCGAAAAGGGAATGGGGCTCCACCTGGATCGAAACGTAGAGGTCGCCTGGACGCCCACCGTTGGGGCTGGGCTCGCCTTCGCCGGAGAGTCGCATCTGAGAGCCGTCTTCGACCCCGGCGGGAATGGAAACGGCCAGCTTCCGCTGCCGGCGCTCCCGGCCCGCTCCCCGGCACCGGGAGCAAGGGTCCGTTATGACCTTGCCATTCCCACGGCAGGTGGTACAGGTCACCACCTGGACGAATTGGCCGAATATGCTCTGGTGAGCACGACGGACCTGGCCGGAGCCTTTGCAGTTATCGCAGGTCGCCGCCACGCTTCCGGGCTCGCTCCTGGAGCCTTGACAGTGGGCGCAGACCTCTGTGCGCTGGATCTCGAACTCGATCTCGGTCCCGAATGCGGCCTGTTCGAACTCTATGGTGACGGAATGTTCCAGGTCCGCGCCTCTTCGTGTGGAGGAGGTGCGGGTACGGGTGCCGAATCCTCCTCCGAAGAACGCGTCGAAGATGTCGCCGAATCCGCCGAAGTTCTCGAACCCCTCGAACCCTCGTGCGCCGCCGTTGGTGCCCACGCCGGCGTGGCCGAACCGGTCGTAGCTGGCACGCTGTTTGGGGTTAGAGATCACCTGGTAGGCCTCGTTGATCTCCTTGAAACGATCCTCGGCCCCATCGTTCCTGTTGCGGTCGGGGTGGTACTCCAGGGCCAGCTTTCTGAAGGCCTTCTTGACCTCCTCTTCCGACGCATTTCGGGGCACGTTGAGGACGTCATAGTAGTCCCGCTTGTTGGTTGTCATACGTTAGACGGCACTCTCACGAGGATTGCCTTTGAGAACGGGTGACTGGATCGCGTTCCCGCACGTTGCGGGACTCGGTACTCACCTTCCAGCCCGTATCTAATTTTCCATTATAGTCATTGGCTGGATACGGGACAAGGGTGCGAACGGTCTGGTAGTGTCCTAATTTGCGGGCGCTGAAAACTCCAGGTGGGATCGGGTGAGGAAGCGCCTCAGAGCTACCGCGACCCAGAGGGCCTCGATGACCATAATGGGATAGACAGCGGCGAGGCCACTGTAGACGGCAGTCGCACCGCTAGACGCGGCAAATACGAGGACGAACCATCTGGAACGGGGCTCGAGCCAGTACGATGCAAACATGATGCCGACAGCGACTGAGCCAAAGGCCGTTAGCATGAAATCAAGCCTCTTTCCTATTGTGCCCTTGAACGATAGCCGCCCGCACCGCTGCCTGCGGTGAGTCCATAGGCATTCTGCTGGTGTAAGACGGTCACGAAACGATGCGTCCCTGAGAGTTCTACGGCGTGAGGCCGCGCATAGCGCCGCACGACTGTCGGGCGGTCGTTCACGTCAAAGACCTCTACGACGCCCCTCACCGCCGGGCCAAAATATCGAGCAGCCCCAACGCCAGCGCAGCCGAGTTGCCCATCAGTTCCGGCTGCACGAACTGCAAACGGTCCTCCGCCGTGTGGATTCGTGAGAAGTCGTCGGCCAGAAAGAACACCGCCGGGATACCCGCATCCAGAAACGATGCGTGGTCGCTGCTGGAGCCGCCCAGGGTGAACCGCCTTTCCACGGCGATCCCTTCCTCCTGTCCATACGTCATCACGCTCTGCGCCAGGTCGCCGTCGCCCAGCACACCCACAACGTCGCCAGACCCCAGCGCGTCGAAGTTCAACATGACGATGATGGACCCTCGCTCCTCAAGGCTCAGCGAGTCAACGTAGGACCTGCTGCCCACCAGGCCCAACTCCTCTGACCCGAAGGGGATGAACCGCACCGTGAAGGGGTAGGTCCTGGCGGCCACTTCCCTGGCTATGGTGACAAGCGTCGCGGTCCCGGAGCCGTTGTCGTTGGCCCCCGGCACGTTCGGAACCGTATCGTAGTGTCCTCCCAGGACGACGACGGAGCCATCCCCTGCCGGGCCGGCCTTTTCAGCGATGACGTTCTGGGATTCGCGGACCTCCCTGGCCACCGAGATCGTCGCATCCACCTCAGCCCCCGCAATGAGGTCAAGCAGGACCTGCCCGCTGTCACGGGCCACCGAGACCGCCGGTATCGAACTCTCGCGGGTCAGTGTGCCCCTGAACTGGCCGTCCCGGTTGTTGTATACCACGGCGCCCACCGCACCAGCCTCGGCCACACGGTTGATCTTCTCCTCGAAGGTTATGTCACCCCGCTCTATCAGCGCGATGTACCCGGCAAGACCCTCCGTGGGTATCTCATTCACCAGGGCCTTGCCCACGGAGACCAGCACACCCGTCGCCTGGCCCAGGCCGGACAGCGTCATCTCTAAACTGGGTATCTCCGTGTCCTCGGGGCCGACGGTCAGGCTGGCAGACGACACCTCGGTCGTGAAACTCTGGAGCCTGGTTTTATAGCCGAGAGCCCCGAACTGGTCGGCCAGGAACTCGGCGGCAGACCGCTCCTGTTCAGTTGTGCTGGCCCTGGGGCTCATATTCTCGGTAAACGAGGTCAGGAACTCCATGGCCTCGTCCGCCAGCCTCGTGGCCAGCTCGGCCGGAGATTCTCCATCTGAGGGCCGGAGCGTCGCCGTTGGAACAGGTGTCGCTGTGGGAGAGGGCGTGAAGCCGGCCGCCGTCGCCGTGGATACCGGTGCGGCCGTTGGCGGCGGTGGGTCGGCCTGAGACGAGCCGCACGCCGCCAACAGTACAGCCAGCAGCAATGGCACGCCGAGCCCAAATGTTGTCCGCTTCAAAGTCATCAGATGTCCTGTGGTACCGTCTACGTGCCGGCCCACCATCCGGTTTGCAGAGTATTGGTTTCACCGGATTGGATATTGGCCACCCGGGTGAAAATATTTGCCGTCCGGATCAATCCGCCCTCGGTCCTCCCCCTCCGGTCCGCCCCTTTAGGAAACCCGGCGCCCACCAGTTTAGGCCGCTCATTATCCTCATCAGGGCAGGAACAAGCAGGGCACGCACCACGGTGGAGTCGATGAAAATGGCCAGCGCCGTGCCGAAACCAAGCGCCTTAACGATCAGTATATCGCCGGTGGCGAAACCCGCCGCCACCAGTATCAGGATAAGGGCCGAGCTTGTGATTATCCGGCCCGAACGCTCCATCCCTGTAGCGACACTGGCGGTATTGTCGCCGGTGGCGTCGTACTCCTCCTTCACCCTGCTCAGCAGAAAGACCTCGTAGTCCATGCTCAACCCGAAGACGATGGCGAAGAGCAGGATCGGCACCGACGCCTCGGTAAACCCCTCGGCGGTGAACCCCATCAGGCCGGCGAAGTGTCCCTGCTGAAAGACGAACACCAGGGCCCCGAAGCTGGCCAGTATACTCATCACGTTCATTATCACGGCCTTCAGCGGAAGGAAGACCGACCGGAATAGCCAGAACAGCGCGATATAGGTGGTGATGGCCACGTAGATAAGCATCTTGGGGAAGTCGGTGTACATCCGGTCCACCGTGTCCATGAGGTCCGGCGTCACCCCTGTGAGATTTGTCTCCAGGCTGCCTCCGGGCCGGTCGTCCCTTATATCGTCCACCAGCGCCTTGGTCTCGTCCGAGACAGGATGATACCGGGTGAAGACGCGCATGAGGCCGGCGTTTCCCGAGTCGCCTGTCAGTTCGTCCAGGGCTGTGGTCACCGCCGGTCCGCCGATCAGTCCGGGCGACGGCGAGGAGTACAGTTGCTGGTACTGCTCGCGGCTGATGCTCGAGTCCAGCGTCACGATGCTTTCCACCCTGGCGACCCGCGGGTCCTGGGCCAACGACTGGGCGAAGTCGTAGGCCGCCCCGACGTTCTCGGGCGACAGCACGCCTTCCTCCGACGTAGAGACCACCACTATGGGGGAAAGCTCTCCGGCCCCGAACTCCTCCGCCACAAGCTCCCAGCCCTGGCGGGCCTCGGCGTCCTCCGGCAGGATGGATGCCCAAGGGCTGCCCAGCTTGACGTCGAAAAATGGCGCTCCAAGAAGTAGAAGGCCCGCCGTCACCGGCACGATGACTGCCACCGGATGCCTCATAACCCACCGGGACAGGCGGAGCCAGAAGTGTACAACCATCGCGCGCTGCGGGATGATCGACAGGGAGTTTACCCGGTGTCCAAGCAGCGAGAGCAGCGCCGGCATCAGGCTGAGCGCCAGGAGCATTGAGAATAGGATAACGGCCATACCCCCGATCCCTAGGGACCGCAGCATCATGAACCGGAAGAACAGCAGGCCCGACAGGCCGATTATCGAGGTCACGGCCGAGAACACGATGGCCTCGCCGGCGGTCGCGCACGTCACCGCCACGGCTTCCTCCACCCCGCGGTGGGCCAGCTCCTCTCGGAAACGGCTCACCATGAGCAGCGCGTAGTCGATGGCCATTCCCAGACCCAGGAAGGAGGCGATGTTCAGCACGAAGATGGACATGTCGGTGCCCTGGGCCAGCAGGAACACCAGGACCAGCGTCATGGAGATGCTGGCGATGCCCATTATCATGGGCAGGCCCGCGGCAATTATGCTGCCGAAGACTATCACCAGAGCCACGAGCACGATCGGCAGAGTAATCATCTCGGCCCGTCGTAGGTCGCGCTCGCTGGCCTCGTTCAGGTCCGAGAAGATGGCTATGCCGCCCGTCGCCCAGACCTCCAGCTCACCGGGTCGAAGCCGCTCCCTGATCTCGGGGAAGATGTCCACCGAGGTCTCTATGTCCGTATTCAGCTGGACGAAACCATAGGTTGTCCGCCCGTCGGCCGACACCATGTCCTGGTTCTGGCTGGTGTAGAAGGTGACGACTCGGACGACTTCGGGCATGTCGTAGAGCGGAGCGAGGGTCTCCTCGACCTGCCGGGCGTACCCGGGGTCGGTGGCCACGAGGCGGTCGCTGGAGAACACCAGAGTTACCGCCGACTCGGGGATGTCCAGCTTCTCGACCATGATCCGCAGAGCGATGCGCGACTCGGTCTCGACCTCGCCGAAACCGGACTTGAGAGAAGAGGTTACCCTGGGGGCCAGGAACAGGCTGCCCGCCAATAGCAGCGCCCAGAACACGACGACCCACCACCGAAGCCTCACCATGGACCGGCCGAGGTTGTACAGCATGGTGCTGACCTACTTAAAGTCCCGTTGACTTCGGTGACGGCCCAACAATCGGGGGATTCCAAAGGGGACGGGACCCCCTTTGGCGGGGGTCTGGGGTACTCTCCCCGAAACCCATCGGAGGTCGGTGGGTGGGAAGAATGAGCGGTTTGGGTGAGACGCTAGCAAAGCCAACGGAATTGGGCGATGGCATGTCCTCGGCGGCTGGCCCGCTACTTGAGGCCCTTCAGCGGTATCTGACCGTCTTTCTTGCCGTTGGTGGCGACTATCTGCCCCGTCTTCTTGTCCACCTCGTAAGCCTTGCTCAGGTCGGTTACGCAGGCAATCGAGGCCACCTTGTCGCCGGGCTGCATCTTGAAGATGGTGACGCCCTGGGTCACCCTGCCCACGCTGCGGATCTCCGACAGGTTGGTGCGTAGCACCTGCGCCTGCTCCGATACCAGGTACACTTCCTGGCTGTCGTCAACAACCTGGGCGGCGGCCACGCGGCCCGTCTTCTTTGTTACTTTGATGGTCAAGACTCCTAGACCACCGCGGCTCTGTTGTCGGTACTTGTTTACCGCCGTCAGTTTCCCGTACCCTAGTTTGCTCACGACGAGTATCCGGCTGTCCGGACCGACAACGTCCATGGAAACGATACGGTCCTTGCCCCTGAACTTCATGCCCTTGACGCCGCCGGCGCCCCTGAGCCGGGTCGGGATCTTCGCCACCGGGAACCTTATGGACATCCCTTGCTCCGATACCAGCATCACGTCCTGGTCGTCGGTGGCCAGGCGGGCCTCCACCAGCTCATCGCCCGGCTTCAGCTTCATGATGATCAGGCCGGAGGGTCGGATCTTGGATATGGACTCCAGCGAAAGGCGCTTGATGGCGCCCTTGCGCGTGGCCATGACCATGTAGGTGTCCTCTCGATCGAGGCTCTCCACTCCGATTATGGCATTTACCTTCTCGGTGTCGCCCAGCGGGATCACATTGATGATCGGGACGCCCCGCGTGTTGCGTGACGTGTCCGACCTCAGCTCGTATGACTTAAGCGACAGGACCCTGCCGCGGTTGGTGAAGAACAGCAGGCGGTCGTGTGTATCCACCACCAGGATATGCCTGACCGGGTCGTCGTCCTTGGTGTTCATGCTGACGACGCCCTTGCCGCCCCTGTGCTGGCTCCGGTACGTCGTGGCCGTGATGCGCTTGATGTACCCGCCCTGGCTCAGGGTCACCACCACCGGCTCGTGGGCTTCCAGTTCCTCCCTGGTGAACTCGTAGGCATCGTCGCTGATCTCGGTCCGGCGTGGCTCGCCGAACTTCTTCCGCACCTCCCGTGTCTCATCCCTCACCGCGGCCAGCACCTTGGCCGGGTCCGCCAGAAGCTCCTCAAGTTCCTTGATGGTCTTCTGCAACTCCTGGTACTCGTTTTCGAGACGTTCCCGCTCCAGTGCGGCCAGACGGCGGAGTTGCATCTCCAGGATGGCCTGGGCCTGCGGCTGGTCCAGGCCGAACTTCGCCATCAGCCCGTTCCTGGCCGCTTCCACGTCGGCGGACGCCCGTATCAGGGCGATCACTGCGTCCAGGTGACTGATGGCGATTCTCAGGCCCGCCAGGATGTGGGCCCGCTCCTGCGCCTTCTTCAGCTGGAACTGTGAGCGACGGGTTACTATCACCTGGCGGAAGTCGATGAAGCACTGCAGCGACTGTTTTAGATTGACAACCCTCGGTGTGCCCTCCACCAGGGCCAGCATGTTCGCCGAGAACGACGACTGCATCGCCGTGAGCTTATACAGGTTGTTCAGAATCACCAGGGGTTGGGTGCCACCGCGCAACTCCATCACCACCCGCATCCCTTCGCGGTCGGACTCGTCCCGTATCTCCGAAATGCCGTCGATGCGCTTCTCTTTCACCAGGTTGGCGATCTTTTCGACCAGCGCGGCCTTGTTGACCTGGTAAGGGAGTTCGGAGACCACGATCTGCATCCGGTTGACGCGTTTGATAGGCTGGATTTCGGCCCTGGCCCGGACGATTATTTGCCCTCGTCCGGTGGTGTAGGCGTTCTTGATGCCCTCCCGCCCCATGATGATACCGGCGGTGGGGAAGTCCGGCCCTTTCACGTGGCGGATCAACTCCTCGACCGTCGCCTCGGGCTTGTCTATCAGACGGATGACGGCGCCGCATACCTCCGACGGGTTGTGCGGCGGTATGTTGGTCGCCATCCCCACCGCGATCCCGGAGACACCGTTGATCAGGAGATTCGGCAGCCGGGCCGGCAGAACCACCGGCTCCCTCAGTGACCCGTCGAAGTTGTCGATGAAATCGACGGTGTCCTGGTCCAGGCCGTTGAGCATCTCCTCGGCTACCCGCGCCAGCCTGGCCTCGGTGTACCGCATGGCGGCGGGCGGGTCGTCGTCGACGCTTCCAAAGTTCCCCTGGCCGTCTATCAGCGGCATCCGCATAGAGAAGGGCTGGGCCATGCGGACCAGGGCGTCGTACACCGCGGAATCGCCGTGGGGGTGAAACTTCCCGAGGACCTCGCCGACCAGGCGCGCGCTCTTCTTGTAGGAAGAGGTGGGCCTCATGCCCAACTCATGCGCGGCGTAGAGAATCCTCCTGTGGACCGGCTTCAGGCCGTCGCGGACATCGGGAAGCGCCCTGGCCACGATGACGCTCATCGCGTAGTCCAGGTAGGAGCTACGCATCTCCTGCTCGATCTGTGTCGGCCTGACGAAGCCGAAATCGGTCTTTTCAGATACCATCAATGACTCCTGATTATGCCCCGGCCGGTCGCGGCCGACCGTTTAACGCCCTGAGGCGTTGAGCGGACCTCGTTGGAAAAAGGACCAGAGAACCAACCCCGTCTACTAACAGTCCGGTGGCGGATAGTCCCAGTATTATCCATGCATGCGTAAAGGCACGACCGGTCCGATGCACGAAAATATAATAACAACAACATGTAGTATTATACCACCACCTGATGAGTATATTTATGGGTTTTTACCCCGTTTCCGGTCACTGCCCAGATTCCCAAGCCCCGAGGAAGGCCGAGACCGGTTGAAGGCTGCCCCAAAATTCATGAAACAGAGTCTCAGCAATGTGGCGTTTCTAGGAGCGACTCTCTGTCACCCCGAGCTAACCCGAGGGGCCGGTGATCCCCTGGCGGCCACTCGCATACTCCTCGGCACGCTCCACAAGCGACTGGAAGAGACGGTCGAAGTGGGGGGGCATCTCGCCCCGTAGCTCGGGCTGGAACTGGACGCCGATGACCCAGCGGTGGGAAGGGCTCTCCAGCGCCTCGATTACGCCGTCCTCCAGGGAATAGGCTGAGGCCATCAGACGGGGTGTTCTCCGGGTTTCTGTCAGCCCCCGCCGGTGGCGGCTGTTCACTCTGACGAAACCTCCGGAGCCCACCACGGCGGCCAGCTTGCTCCCCGGCGAGATGAAGATGCGGTGATATGAGGACACCGCCCGGCCGTCTTCCGTAACGGGACCGTGACCTGACACAGCCCCTGGCTGGCCTCCACCCGTCGCGGTGTTGAGGGCCTGCATCCCCCGGCCCGTACACAGCACCGGAAGGTTTGCCTCCAAGGCCATCTGTAGCAGCACCGACTGGTCGGAGTCTCGGTCCGCCTTGTCCTCGCCGGAGAATACCGGCCCGCCGCACACCACCAGTGCGGCGATGCGTCCCAGCGTGTCCGCCGGCGACTCTCCTCCGGCCGGTGGAATCACCAGGGCGTCTCCGCCGCTCCGCTCGATGACGTCGGCGTGGTGTTCAAATGACTCGTGGTCGGTCGTGCTGATTCCGACTACCGGTTTGAGTTTCACTTCGTGAGATAGAGGGTGAGCTATAATCTGACTACAGAACGTGGAACCGGGGCCGGCGCTTCTCCCGGAACGCCTCCAGCGCTTCGCGGTGCGCCTCTCCCGCCATCGCCTCGGCGTTGGCCTCATCCTCCCACGAAAGCACCTCGGCCGTGTCCCGGTTCAGGTAGCTCTCGTGGATAAGGCGTTTAATCCGTCTCAGGTGCCAGTCCGGGTTTTCCGCGATCTCCTGCGCCAGCGCCACCGCCTCGTCCAGCATCCGGTCGCCCGGGTAAACGTGGTTGACCAGACCGATCTTCTGGGCCTCCTCAGCCTCCATCATCCTGCCGGTCAGCATGAGTTCCATGGCCTGGCCCAGCCCCACCAACTGGGCCAGGTAATGACTGGAGCCGAACTCCGGGGTCAGTCCCATCCGGATGAACCGAAAGGATACCCGGGCCTCCTGCGCCGCCACCCGGACGTCGCAGGGCAGGGTCATGGTGATGCCCTCGCCCACGGCGATACCGTTAATGGCGCAGACCACCGGCTTGGAGCCCTTGATAAGCTCGATCCACTCGGACTCGGGCGGACGCGGCTCCTCGGTGCCGGCGCTCCCCGCGACACCCTCCTCGAACCTGCCGACATCGGCTCCTGCACAGAAGGCCCGTCCCGCCCCCGTGATGACGACCGCCCCGATGCCGTCCTCACCGTTCCATGCCTGTATCCGCTCCCGCAGCTGCCGGTGAGTCGTACCGGTCATGGCGTTGAGTTTTTCAGGCCGGTTCAGGGTGATGATGCCCACCCGGCCCCGTTCTTCGGTCAGAATCTGTTCGTTGCCCAATTCTCTCTCCAGGTTGTCGAGTGATGGCAACCGTCTTTGTCGCCCCACGCCCGGCACGCCGAGTCCGCAATGATATCACGGTGGTGACCCAGCCCTACTCCAGCGTCTCCACCCGGTGGCTCTCGATAAAATCCCAGTCCAACTCGTATCCCAGTCCGGACAGGGTAGGGGCCTCGATGATCCCCCGATCGTCCGGCGTTATATCCTTCGCCAGACCGAACTGCGATGCGGCCAGCGGCATCCAGTGCTCGTAGTAGTCGCAGTTGGACACCGACATTATCACGTTGATGTTGGCGGCGTTTAACAGGGAGTTCCCGGCGGTCCCGATCTCGCAGTTCATGCCGAATCCCTCCGCCAGCGAGCACAGCTTCTTCAGGCCGGTGATCCCCAGCTTGCTCGCCGTGCCGCGTACGCTGCGGGCCGCCTGCGAGCGCACTGTCCTAGCCGCCTCGAAAAACTGGAGTTCCGGACCGTCGCTCATGCACAGTGGAACCTCCAGCAGATGGCTCAACTCGGCGATGGCGTCGAAGTCGTACCACGGCACCGGGTCCTCGTACCAGTAGAAGCCGTTGGCGTCCAGCGCCCGGCCGACCTCCAGTGCCTTGCGAAACCCGTAGCCGCCGTTGGGGTCCAGCATCAGACGGACATTGTCGCCGACCGCTTCGCGCACCAGTCCGACCGTCTCGGCGACGTCGCGCGCTCCCATCACGCCCGGATGAATCTTGTAGGCCCGAAACCCGGCTCCGGCGATCTCCTCCGCCTCTCGGAGGTAGCCCGCCGGCTCCTCTTGGCGAGGCGGATAGGTGGCGTAGGCCTCGCACTCGTACCGGTGCGTGCCCAACAGTTTGTGGACCGGCATCCCGGCGGCCTTCCCGGCGATGTCCCACAGTGCCACGTCAACGGGCGCCCACACCGCCATCGTTAGTCCTCGGCGGCCTCGCAGGGCCGGGAGGCGGCCCCAGAGCCACTCCCGCTCGGCGGGGTCCCGTCCGACCAGCATCGGTTTGAGCGTCTTGAGGATGGGACCGAACAGGGCATGGCCGCCCGCCCGGAACTCGCCAACCATGGCGTGCCCTTCGACACCCTCGTCGGTGGCGATGCGTAGCAAGCCCTGTTCCACCGTCCCGGCAAACCGCCCGAGGTCCGACTCCAGGCCCGTGGACCGAAGCTCCCGCCGCACCACGTCGATCCGCATATCGGTGATTTTCATGTTCTTGTCCTTGCATCCGTATCGATGGTGCTCCCCCCAGTAGGGCGCCCGCCCGTAATATAACCTCTTGGAGCACGAAAATCCACGGGGCCTCCGGCTGGTAATCCACAGCAACACCGTGACGCCCGCCCGCGCCTGTAACGGCGTTTATTCCTTGACACCTATAATATGGGATAATAAGGTGTCCCTGAATTCCGGACACTGGCCGCCCGAACACGGGCGACATCACGACCGGCTGAAGGAGCGAAAATGAGTAAATTACAGGGCAGTGGCCTCATAATGGCCGGGGCGATGTTTATTATCGTCGGTGTTATCCTTCGATGGGACCTCATCGATTGGCTCATCGACGCCACGGGATTCATCCTGATCATGATCGGGGCCGTGATGGGCGTGATAGGGCTTATAACAATGTTTTCCGGCGGCGGCAAGAAGTCGTACGGCGACTTCTGAGGGTTAGCAAGCCGGAGAACTGATCGTACTGCCTGCAAGACTGAAAACGACACATGAGTGGGAGGTAGGAAATGGGAATGGTGTCGAGAATGTCGACCATTGTCAAGTCCAAAATGAACCGCATCCTGGACAAGGCCGAGGACCCCAGGGAGACGCTGGACTACGCCTATGAGAAGCAGATGGAGATGTTGCGCAACGTCAAGCGGGGCGTGGTCGAGATGGTGACCACTAAGAGGCGCCTTCAGCTTCAGGCGGCCAAGGTCCAGGAGAGTATTGCCACGCTGGAGAACCAGGCCCGACAGGCGCTTGGAGCCGGTCGTGAGGACCTCGCCCGGCTGGCGCTGCAGAGGAAGCAGGCCGCGCTCATAGAACTCGACGGCCTGGACCAGCAGGTCGGCAACCTGGAGCTGGAGCAGGAGAAACTGGCCATAGCCGAAAAGCGCCTCCAGGCCAAGGTCGAGGCATTCCGCACTAAAAAAGAGATCATTAAGGCCCAATACAGCGCGGCCCAGGCCCAAGTGCGCATCGGCGCGGCCCTATCCGGCATATCCGAGGAGATGGGTGACGTTTCGCTCTCCATCGAGCGGGCCGAGACCAAGACCGAACATCTCCGGGCCAGGGCCGGCGCCATCGACGAGCTGGCGGCCGCCGGCGTGCTGGAGGACTTTACCGGACGGGAGGACGACATCGGACGGCAGCTCGCCCAGTTGACCGCCGCTCAGAACGTCGATGACGAACTCGGCGCCCTCAAGGCCGGCCTGCCGTCCGGCCAGAAGAAGGCGCTGTCGGAGGGCAACCAGCAATGATCGTGCGAATACTTACCGAGGGCCAATTCAACCTCCCGGGCGCCTACGTGGACGAGTTGAACGAGATCGATAACCGGCTGGTGGAGGTGGTGGAGCAGCAGGACGAGGAGGGGTTCGGGCGGCTGTTGAGAGAGATGCTGGACCTTGTGCGCGAGAAGGGCACGCCCGTTCCCGTCGATGAGCTGGTGGAGTCCGACCTGGCGCTGCCCGAGCCTGATATAACCCTGGAGGAGGCTGGTCAACTCTTTACCGGCGAGGGCCTCCTGCCTGACTAAGCCCCGAAAAAGGCTGAAACACCGACTTGACGTGAAGGGCGCGGCATATGCCGCGCCCTCTTCATTACCTGGCGACCAGGTGATTTGTCGTCCCGTTAACTGCGCGGGACCGGTTCGCCATTAGGCGCAGAGGGGGTGGTCGCCCGTCCAGCGCTTGAACCTGGGCGTCTCGCCCTTGGAGAGCTTGTCTCGCGCCTCCAGCCACATGGCGGACCACTCCTTCCAGTCGCGAAACTCCGACTCCGGGTACGAGCGGCTGCGCGCGACAAATCCGGGGAACCATGGCCGCCCCGTAGGCTGGCCGATGGGCTGGTAACGCAGGTCGAAGCTCCAGCGGATGCGGTCGCTCACGTTGGGGAACGCTCCGTGCTTGGTCAGCTTGTGCTGGAACAGCACATCGCCCGGCTCCATCTCGGCGGCCACGACCTGCTCGCCGCGGAGTTCCTCTGGTATGCCCTCGGGACAGTGCAGGATCAGCCCGTCTCTGTGTGTCCAGGGGGAGACCGCCAGCGTGCCGTTATCCTGATGGGCATCGGTCAGGGGCAGCCACACCGTCAGGATGTCGGAGTTGTCGGCCTCCTCGATCACTACCCCCTGGTCCTGGTGCCAGAAGGTCCCGCCCGCCAGTGACGCTTTGCGCATATCCTCGGGCAGGTACTTCTCCGGTGGCTTGATCCGTACGTGCTGGACCGGATTTGAGTATATCTCCGGGCCGACGAACATCTCCACCGCGTCCAGTAGCTTGGGGTTTCGCAGCAGGCCGAAGGCGGCCGGGCCCGTGTGCACCTCGGTGTCGGGAAGGATCTTCTTCTGCGGCAGCGAGATGTCCAGCGGCTGATAGCCTGTCGCCCCCGTCTCGGCGAGCATACGCCCCAACCGCTCGCCGAAAGGCAGCCCCTGGAATTCGCTTGAAATCCGGCCTTCTCGATAAAAACGGCCGATAAGGTCGTCTACCTTGGCGGTGTACTCCTCCCAAACCGGCTTGAGGTCCTCATCCCAATTCAGTAGACCTCGGTAGATGACGTAGCCCTCTTCGTTGAACTGGTCAACCAGGGACCGCTCGACGGTAACCATGCGACGACAACCTCCGATTCGAGTTTTATAACTCCGGAATAGAATTGCGCATGATACCACCTGTCGAGAGTCATTGCAACGGGTGTCGTGAGCGTTTTCGGTTGGAACTCACGACGCCTGGACCCAGGCCGATCCTCCCGCCCTCCGACAACATGCGTAGGGGCAGGTTTCAAACCTGCCCTTACAACGGCAGGCCCGCTCATTCACAATTGTCATTGTTATAATTAGGGTAGTGTGCAGATGTCGGCCCTCCATCCCTCGTGGTATCGGAGGCGACCCCTCTTATGTCATTCTTCGTCGTCCTTCCGCGGAAGGACGACGAAGAATCTGGGGTGGGGTTCTACCATTTGTCCCGGCTCGTCAGGGGGGCGGGCATGGCGGGGATAAAAAATGGCTAAAAAAGGGGTCGGGGGATTAAGGAAGAGGGATGAGCCCTGCTAGAATGGGATTCCCCAGAGGGCGTACCACTGCTCCAGGCTCGGCTCCACCGGGATCTTCTCCGCCTCCATCACCGCGCCCAGACGCATCTCGGCGGCGTTGTCGCGCTGCTTCTCGCCGGCCAGTACGATGGGGTAGAACCGGCCCCGCTTGATGCTATAGATCCAGTAGGCCTTCTTGCCCTCGTAGTCGAACCCGAAAACCGCGGCCAGCAGCCGGTCGCCGAACCCGTGGTCGGTGATCGTCTCCCCCACAAGGTGGATGGTGGTCACCAGGTCCTCGAAGTCATGGTCGTCAAGCACCACCCAGCGGGTGCCGTACCCGTCGTCCTTGACCTCGAACTTCGTCCCCGTGGCGTGGCCGCTAAGCTTCAGAACATCCCGAAGCTCCGAGTCCAGGTTGTCGAAAAAGGTGGACTCGACGGGGTTGAACACGACGCCGGCCCTCTCAGTGTGGCGAATGTCGGTCCGCCCTCGTAAAGAGAAGGCCGCCGTCACGATGGAGAAGTATCTCTCCCGGTTTGGCTTACTTAGTTTGCTACGCCCGAGAAGGACGCTCAACAGTCCCAAAAGTTGACCTTAGAACCCCGTCTCCATATCTCGCTGCATGTTCTTCAGCCGCTCGATACGCTTTTCGATGGCCGGGTGGCTGGAGAACATGGAGGCCGCGCGTCCGCCCTTCAGCGCCGGTATGATGAAGAAGGCGTTGGCGTGCTGCACCTGCCGCATGTCCTTCTCCGGAATCTTGTACATGTCGTCGCTGATCTTGGACAGGGCCGACGCAAGCTGCATGGGCGCGCCCGTGATGATGGCGCCGCCGCGATCCGCCGCAAACTCCCGGTATCGCGACAGGGTCATGATGAGTAGCTGGCTAACGTAGTAGACGATTATCGTGCCCACCCACACCATCATCATGATCATCATCGCCTGGCCGCTGCTCCGGCCCCTCCCGCCGCCGCCGAACCCTCCGAACAGGCTCATCCAGAACATCATTTGCATCAGGAAGCCTGCCATGATGACGATGACGCTCGCCCATGTGAGGACCATCACGTCCCGGTTCTTGACGTGGGTCAGCTCGTGCGCCAGAACCGCCTCGATCTCCTTCTCATTAAGCCTGCTCATCAGTCCCCGGGTGACGGCCACTACAGAGTTCTTGGGATTACGGCCCGTGGCGAAGGCGTTGGGCACGTGGGTCTCCATGACCGCGATCTTCTTGGGTTTGGGGATGTCGGCCATGGCCGACAGGCGCTCGACCATGCCGTGTAGTTTCGGCTCCTCCTCCGGGGTCACCACCTTGGCGCCGGTCGTCATAAGCACGATCTTGTCCGAGCCGTAGTACTGGAACGCCGCCATGACGATGGCGATTACCAGTACGATTATGGGGTCGATTCCGGCCATGAACAGCAGGCCCAGAAAGAAAACGTACACCATCCCCAGCATGAACATCGTAAAGAACATGCGGAAGGTCAGTTCGCGGTCCCTTCCGTAGCTTCGTTGTCTCATCACACCCTCCTCGATCGGCAAACCCTTTAAGACATTATACAGATTCTGTGTCAGGGACATATTAAAGTGTCACTTATCTGCCCGATCGCACAAGGGAGGTTCAGAAACTCGAAGCCCTGGGCCTCCCACTCATACCGATGGCCGATGGCCCCATCCCCCGTTCGACCGATGAGAGCATCCTCCTATCGACCTTTGACCCTTAGGTATCTTGTCCGGTGACAAACCCGCTGTGACCGGCGTATCATGGATTCGGTGCGTGAGATGACGAGAGGACCGGGACTGTTTTAGCAACTTCTTGGCCCCTTTCTATGTAAGAGCCTTGGACCGATAGACACCATCCTCGTCCGCACTGCTTCGATTAAGCATGGGGGCGAGTTGTCAGTAAAAGAGTGAACGCCCGGGAGTGTAAGAAATGAACGACCTCATCGTGTCCGCCGGCATGGTCCACAAGACCTATGACACCGGCGCGGTAGAAGTCCGTGCCTTGCAGGGAATAGACCTCGACGTAAAACGGGGCGAGATGGTGGCCATCATGGGCCCCAGCGGCTGCGGCAAGACGACGCTACTCAACTGCCTCTCTGGCCTGGACGAGATCGACTCTGGCAGCGTGCTCATCGACGGCATGGCCCTCCACGACCTCCCCGACGACGAGCGCAGCGACTACCGCGCCCGCAGGATGGGGTTCGTTTTCCAGCTATATAACCTGCTACCGGTCCTCAGCTCGGTGGAGAACGTGGAGATACCCCTGCTCCTGTCGGGCGTAAGCCCGTCGGAGGCCCGCAAGACGTCTCTGGAGATGATGGACCAGGTCGGCCTGGCGGACTGGGCGAGTCACCTTCCGGGCGAGTTGTCGGGCGGTCAGCGGCAGAGGGTGACCATCGCCCGCGCCCTGGTCAATAACCCCACTATCGTGTGGGCCGACGAGCCCACCGGCGACCTGGACAGCGAGACCGCCGCCGGGATCATCGACCTGATGTGCGACCTGAACCAGGCCAATGGGCAGTCCTTTGTCCTGGTGACCCATGCCCGGGAGGTCGGTGAGAGGGCCCATCGCATCGTCCGCATGAGGGACGGCCTGATCGAAGACCAGGGCCACAACGCGCAGGTAGCCTGAGGCCGCCCCTGCGGTTGTTCTCGCCTGTATTCCTCTGGAAATAGGCCAGAGCACCGCATGGAAAGTAAACATCGGTCCGGGGAACGTGTCATTGCGAGGCCCGACGAAGGAGGGCCGTGGCAATCTGGATGCGGGGTGTCCGCCCGTCCTCCAGATTGCTTCGTCGCCCCGGCGGGCTGGGGCTCCTCGCAATGACAAATTGTAAGCGTATATCGGGGACGGGACACTAGGAACCGGCCAGGCGCCCAGCGCCGCGGGAGTGATATGGACGAGCTATTCGGCGTCTCCATGGACCGGATCATGGTGGTCCTGGTCGTCCTGTTCCTGGCCGCTATGGCCGTCGTCGTGACCATGGCCGTACGCAACCGCGTCATGGTCAAGCTGGGACTGCGGAATATCCCGCGCCGCAAGACTCAGACCGTCCTCATCATCGTCGGCGTCATGCTCAGCACGGTGATAATTGCGGCCGCCTTCGGCACCGGCGACACCATAAGCTTCTCAATTCGCAACGAGGCGGTGGAGTCCCTGGGTACGGTCGACGAGATCATCCTCTCGGCCCGAGCGACGTCGCAAGATAGCCTGGGAAGCTCCACCTACATCACCGGCGAGCGGTTCAGGCAGATTCAAAGGGACCTGGAAAGCGTCGAGGGCATCGACGGGATGGTGCCCCAGATCGCCGAGACCGCTCCCGTGATCAACCCCAGGACCCGTCTCAGCGAAGGACGGACCAGGGTGGCGGCCTTCGACCCCTCCCTCCTGGACGGGTTCGGCACGTTCACCCTGGTTTCAGGCGGTGTGGCCCGGCTGGAGGACCTGGCGGAAGACGAAGTGTACATCTCCGACAAGGCCGCCGAGGAACTCGACGCCATCGAAGGCGACCAGCTGAAGGTCTTCGTGGACGGCGGCCCCCAGCTATTTACGGTCAAGGGCATTGTCGAGCGGGGCGGCCTGGCTGGGCGCGACCCCACGCTCCTCCTGTCTCTCGCTCGGGCTCAAGCCGTCTTCGACAGACCCGACCAGCTCAACTGGGTCCTGGTCTCCAACCGAGGCGACAAGATCGGCGGGGCAGAACTCTCCGACGATGTAACGCGAGATCTGCGCAACATCTTCGTCGACCGCGAAGTCGCCGAGCAGATCAAGACCCTGCTGAACCGGGACGATGTGCGTGACGCCCTGGTGGACAGAGAGCAGTTGTTGGGTGAGACAGCCGCGACGGACCTGGCCCTGCTCAGACAAGAGTTGGGCCGTGACGAGCTAACCGACGTCCTGGTCGGCCTTCTGGCGGACGCCGATGTCTCCTCCGAGGTACTGGAGGCCTTGGACATAGAGGAACTGAGGAACGTCGAACGGGAGGCCAGCACCCTCTTCGTAAACCTGGGCGAGTTCCGAGTGCTGGACGTAAAACAGCGCGCCCTTGACGAAGCCGATATGGTCGGTAGCTTCGTCACCACGTTATTCGTCATTTTCGGCCTGTTCTCCATCATCGTCGGGATGCTGCTGATCTTCCTCATCTTCGTCATGCTGGCGGCCGCACGAAGGTCCGAGATGGGTATGGCCCGGGCGGTGGGAGCCAAGCGCCGGCACCTGGTGCAGATGTTCGTCTTCGAGGGAACAGCCTACTCTCTGGTGTCCGCCGCGGTCGGCGCCGTGCTGGGGCTGATGGTGGCGGCCCTGATGATCGCCATCGTGAACCGGATTCTCATGGACTTCGGCGAGGACTTCCGGATGACCCTCCATTTCGAGCCCCGCAGCGTCATCGTGGCCTACTGCCTGGGTATGGTTATTACCTTCGCCACCATCGCCGTGTCCGCCTACCGGGTCAGCCGCCTCAACATCGTCGCGGCCGTCCGCGACCTGCCGACTCCCATAGAGGTGTCTACGACCAGTTTACGGGACATAATACTCACGCCGTGGCGGGCCTTCCTGCGGCCGTTCCGCCTGGGAGCGCAAACCGCCGTGGACATCGTGACCCTTCACCCTCTGCGGGCGATCACTCATCTGCTGCAAGCGGCCTGGGCCGCCGTATCGTTCCCGGCGACGGTGTTCAAGTCCCTTATCCAGCTTTTGTGGCGCCCGTTCCAGCAGGGTTGGCTGGCCATAATCCTCGGACTGCTCCTGGCAGTCCAGGGCGTCGCGGGATGGGAACAGTCCGCGCCGTTCACTATCGGCGCTTCGTTGATGATAATCGGCATCGGGCTCATGGCCCGGACTCTCTTGAGGCGCACCGCGATGCGAGCCGATGTCCGCGACCGCATTGCCTACACGGTCATGGGTGTCGGGATGCTGATATTCTGGCTTCTTCCTTTCGATACCCTGGAGCCCCTGACCGGCGAGCTGCAGGGCGACATCGAGATGTTCTTCATCTCCGGCGTTTCTATGGTCGCCGCCGCAGTCTGGACGGTCATGTACAACGCCGACCTGCTGCTAAAACTCCTGACCGCGGTCACCGGGCGCGTTGGCAGTCTCCGTCCCGTCCTGGTCACGTCTGTGGCCTATCCCATGAGCGCCAAGTTCCGCACCGGGCTGACATTGGCCATGTTCGCCCTGGTTATATTCACCCTGATCGTCATGTCCATCCTGACCGGAATCTTCGAGACCGCCGTGGAGGACATTGATACCGTCACAGGTGGATGGGACATCCAGGCCGAGCTGAACTTCAACACACCCATTCAGGACATAGAGCAGGCCATCGCCGATTCCCGAGTCCTGCGCTCAGAGGACTTCGAGGCCATCGGCGGCTACACCTTCGTCCCCATAGAGGCCCGCCAGATAGGTGCGGAGAACCAGCAGTGGCGCGGCTACGGCGTACGCGCCGCCGATACGGCATTCCTGGCATCCACCGGCTACGAGCTGAAGCTCATCGCCGACGGCTACGGCTCCTCGGCCGACGAGGTCTGGCGTGCGCTGAGCAACGACCCCAGTCTGGCGGTGGTCGATTCGTTCGTCGTTCCCACCAAAGGAGGAGGTTTTGGGGAGGGGGGCCCGGCTTTCGAGCTTGAGGGCTTCTACTACGAAGACGACACCATGCCCGCCGTGCACATCGAGGTCCGTGAGCCGCGCACAGGCGAGGCCTTTCAACTCACGGTGATCGGAGTGCTGGACCAAGCCGCAGACGCCTTCGGTGGGGTCGGGATCGGTATGATCACCTCCAAAGCCCGGTTGGACGAGGCAGTCCCCTTCCCGGTGCCCGTGACCACCTACAGGTTCAGAGTATCTGACGGGGTCGACGTGGCGAGGATCGCCAAGAACCTGGAAGCGTCCTTCCTGGACAACGGGATGGAGACCAATGTGTTGGAAGAATTGATTGCAGACCAGGTCTCCGCCAACAGGGCGTTTAACTACCTGTTGACCGGCTTCATGGGCCTGGGTCTCATGGTCGGCATCGCGGCTCTTGGGGTTATCAGCATCCGGGCCGTCGTGGAGCGAAGACAGCAGATAGGAGTGCTGCGGGCCATTGGCTACCGCCGTGGGATGGTCCAGCTCAGCTTCATCCTGGAGTCGTCCTTCATAGCCCTCCTGGGCATCGCCATCGGCGTGGGTCTGGGCACCGTCATCTCCTACAACATCGTCAACGACATAAAGGACGACGTTGAGTCCATTCGGTTCAGCGTCCCCTGGCTACAGATCGCTATCATAATCGGCATAGCCTACCTCTTCGCAATGATGACGACCTACCTGCCCGCCCGCCAGGCATCACGGATATACCCGGCCGAGGCCCTGCGGTACGAGTAGTCGATCCAGGGCTTCCACCCGGTTCCGACAGACCGGGCCTTATGCTGCCCGGTCTCTCCTCATCTCTTGGGAAGGGACCTTCATTGTTCATTGTTCGCGCGGAGCGCGGGGCGGGAACCAGAGGAGGTGGGGTCCCTGAACGTATGGCCCGCAAGCCACTTCCCGGTTATAATCTTTACCTGATCGACACCGGCCAGGAGTTAAGGCAACAGTGGGAGAGGAACAGAAAAACACCGACTGGCGCACCCTGGGTCACGACAGGGCCGTCAGGGACCTTCAGCGTAGCTGGCAGCAAGGCCGGCTGGCCCACGCATACCTGCTGACCGGCCCGCCCCACATCGGCAAGATGATCCTGGCCCTGGACATGGCCCGGATGCTGAACTGCCTCGACGATGATCGGCCCTGTGGACGCTGCACCCAGTGCAAACGTATCTCCGAGGCTCTTCACGCCGACGTGCGAGTCATTGGCCTGAAACAGAGCGAGGTCAACAAGGGACGCACCCGTATCCTGATCGGTATCGACCAGGTGCGGGAGGTCCAGAAGGAGGCCGCCCTCAAGCCCTACGAAGGTGCGTACCGGGTCTTCATCATCGACGGCGCCGAGCAGCTCAGCGGGGAGGCCGCCAACAGCCTCCTCAAACTCCTGGAAGAACCGCCCGACCAGGTCGTTATCATATTGCTGGCCGGTGCCGCCGAAGGATTGTTACTCACCATCGTCTCCAGGTGCCGCCACATCGAACTTCGACCCCTGCCGCACCCTGAGCTCGCCCGGGGGCTGGTGGAGAACTTCGGTGTCGATGTCGCGCGGGCGGAGGAGATCGCCCGGGTGTCGGGCGGAAGACTGGGATGGGCGATCCAGGCCGCTCACGAGCCGGGCCTCCTCGATCGCCGGGCGAAACGACTGGATGCCCTCGAGCAGAGCCTCCAGGGAGGCCTGGAACAACGGTTTGCCCACTCAGCCGGCCTGGCCTCCGCATTCTCCGACGACCGCGACTCGGTCCGGCAGGAACTGGCGCTCTGGTTGGAGTGGTGGAGGGACGTAATGGTGATCAAGGAAGGTGCACCCGAGCTGGTCACAAACCTCTCCAGGGTGGATGTACTGAGGGCAGCCGCCGGCCAGCTATCCTCGACGCAGATCACCGCAGCTATCGTGGACGTCCGAGAGACCTGGGATTACCTGGACCGCAACATCAACCCCCGCCTCGCCCTGGAAAACCTGATGCTCCGCCTCCCAAGGACTCAGGGAGTCGCCGCGTGATCGCCCCGACCTGTCGGGAGGGGCTTTGGTAGGGTCCAACACAGTGTGGGGCAGAGTCTGAGATGCTATCGAAAACTTTAAAACCCGAACGCTGGTAAGGTGTAGTCGACCATGGCAACCATCGTAGGAGTGAGATTGAGTCCGTCCGGCCGGGTCCACTATTTCGATCCTGGCGACATCGACCTGTCCGCCGGAGACCGCGTCGTCGTCGAGACCGACGCCGGACCTCGTGAGGGACGGGTGGCCATCGCGCCACGGCAGGTGCTGCACTCCGACCTGCGCGGCCCGCTGACTCCCGTACTACGCCGGGTCGACACCGGTTTCGGCTAGGGGATATGCCGGTTAGCTCTCGTTGCGGAGTCCGGTCGTGGATACAGAAGCTGAGGGTTTTGACAGAGCAGCCGGGCCGCCATCCTCACTCGGGCGACATGCCGATCTCTTCCAGAGAGTCGATATATTCAGCGACCGGCAGCGGAAAAAAGCCGGCCTGGGCGGATAGCCTTTCCGCGTGCTCCAGATAGAACTCCACGAACTCTCTCACCTCTGGTTTCTTCAAACCCGACTTGCTCACGTAGATATACAGTGGGCGAGAAAGGGGCTCGTATTTCCCCTCCTCCAGGGTGCCGAATGTCGGGGCGATACAGCCCTGACCGGCGTCGACCGTCACCAGCCTCAGACCCTTCCGGTTCTCCAGGTAATGCCCATAGCTGATGTATCCCAGAGCGTCCGCATTGTCGGCCACAGATTGGGCCAGGGCGGTCTGGTTCGTGTGGGATTCGTAGTCGTAACGGCTTGCCCTGAGTTCTCCGACAATCTCGGTGGTCAGGTGGTCCAGTGTACCCGAGCCCATCTCCGGCCCCACCAGGTCAAGGCCGGTTGAAGGCCATTCGGGCCTTATGTCGCTCCAGAGGTAGAGCAGGCTGCCTGGCCTCCATATCCTCTTCAGTTCGTCAACCGTTAGACAGTGAATGACGCGGTTGTCTCGGTGGGCAATGATGGCTATCCCGTCGATCGCCACTTTAAGTTCGAAGTACTCCACCCCGTTGTCGGCGGCCAACTGGGCTTCGGCCTCTTCGATAGCCCGCGACGCGCCTACGATATCGACGCCGCCCTCCACGAACCTTTGGAAGCCTCGCCCGGTCCCGGAACTACGGAGTTGGATAAGCACGTTCGGTGTCTCATCGACGTACTTCTCGGCCACTTGCCTGTTGATAAGTAACACTGTGGAGGAGCCGTCGATTTCTATCGTATGCTCGACCGGTATAGCCGTGGGATCGGCCGGGTCATCCTCGTTGCCGCACGCCGCGCCCACCCAGGACACTGCCATGATGGCCAGGGATGCCAACAGGACAGCCTTGATAGATTTCGGTCTGTGCTTATCCGATGTCACTCGTTGGTACGCCCTCGTAATCTCGCTATGAGAAAAGGTCTGCTGGTAGGAGTGAAATGCAGGATGGATGCCGGAAACCGGGATCAGAGTTGCCGGGCCGGTGGAGACCCTATTTGACCCACGGGATGAATTGGCGCCACTCATCCAGGATTTGTCTGTGATGAAAGAGGTAATACGGGTTTGGTTGGGGGGCTTTCGGCTCTTGGAGCAGGCGCATACTTGCTTCTTTCGGCGTTAACCCGGCCTTCCGGTGGTTGCATGGGATGCAGGCGGTAATCACGTTGGCCCAATCGTGCGAACCGCCTCGGGAGCGGGGAGTGATGTGGTCCAGGGTGAGCTGTTTTGCGGTCTGCCCGCAGTACTGGCAGGTGAAGTCGTCCCTGTAGAACACGGCGCGGCGCGATAGTCGCCGTCGCATAAACGGGCGCTTGACCATGTGTTCCAGCCGGATTATCGAGGGTATAGGAAAAATCTGGGATATCGTCCGGACGTAGCCACGGCCGTTCTCCAGCAGCTCTGCCTTGCCCCGGTCTAACAGTACGATGGCCCGCCTGGCGTTGCAGATGTTGAGTGGCTGGTAGTTCTGGTTCAGCACCAGGACGGGCGAGTTCATTGGCATGCCGTCGTCCCTTGACTTCCGTGAGGGCCCTATTCCTGCTCGAGGGTCTGCTCTAGCTCGATGGCCTGCTCTAATATATCCAGTGAGGATTTGAAGTCCGTCGGAACGAACCCCAACGTATTCCCGGGAATGGCGTCCGCGATATCGATGAAGACCCCCACCAGGGCCGAATCGACAAGCGCGTTCTCGACCTTCACCCTGGTCGCCTTCGGTTCCGGAATCCGCTCCGCGACATATGCAGTTATATTCTCCTTCGGCAACTCGAAATCGTAAGCAAATCTGGCCAGCACCAGTATGAACGCACCCGATATGGCCAGGCCCAGGACGAACCCCAGCGCCAGCCCTCCCAGCCTGTCAACCATACTCGAAAGTCCAAGGGTCGCCACGGTTAAGAAAGGACGTACTATCTTCCCAACGATTCCGGCCAATACCAGCGCCAAGATAATTATTACGACGTAGACAACGGCGGTGACCCAGGTGTCATTCGACAACGATTCGTCGAACAGCCCACCGATGTTGTCGCTGATCTGGCTGGCGACCAGCCAACCGATGAACCCACCCACGGCGCCGATGACCGCACCAATAAGTCCGGTCCTCATACCGATGAACGCGCCAACCGCTATTATGGCGATGACCACCAGATCGAGCCAATTCATAACGCCACCTCGTAGCTGTCTATGCTCTAAGTGCGCTTCGAAATAAACAGGTCTTGGTGCGACCCCCCGCCCGTGCCCTGACAGATGGCCGGCCCAGCGCTGGGCCTCAGTTTACCACAGCGTGGTCGAGGCGAAAAGATACCCTCTTGACCTTCTCAAGGGGAAAGTTGGACCGAGGGAAGATGGGTCGGCCTCTGAGGTTATGTCTGAGGTTATGAGTGTAGGGCCGGACTGGCTCTGCGTCTGCCCATCAAGCGCCACCAGGACAGGGCCAGAACCGTCGCCAGGGCGGCGCCGAAGGCGTATCCCGCCACAACGTCGCCCAGCCAGTGGGCACCTAGGTAGATTCGCGCCATTCCTACGACGGCCATCGTGATGAGCACAAGCGCTCCCTGGAACAGCCTCATTGCTATTGTGGGCCTCATACTTATCCATGTCACGAATAAGAGAGTTCCCAGAAAAACGGCGTAGTGCGTGACTTGACCGCTGGGAAACGCATAGCTGTCGGCCTGTTGCAAGACCTGCACCAGGCCATCGGAGGGGCGAGGGCGCTCGACAATATTTTTCAAGGCGACTATCAGAAGTCGGCCCGCTACGGGGGCCGCCAGTACCAGGAGACTCTCCGCGCGCCAGCCCTTGAGGTACAGTACGGCTGACGTGGAAACGACGATAGCGCCGGCGACTCCCACCGTTCCCAATACGCCGACGGCCTTCATCAACGAGTCCAACCAGGGCTCGCGCCACGATTGGACCCAGGTGGAGAAACTTACTTCGCCCGGAAAGTTGTTTACCACGCTGGCGAAATAAGCGAAGACGCCGAGTCCCAGCAGGAGAGACACTCCAATGGTTATCGGGACCGCCTTGTTCGTCTCGGCCCATCGGAGGTGGCGGTTCAACGTAATCGAGTACTGCATATCCTGAATAGTCTATCACCAACGGGGTCCGCAAACCCGGTTTCATCTCAATGTCGGATACGACATCCCGCCGTCTACGGTTTCTGCCGGTGACTTCAGCTTATATCGAATATGCGTCTTAGACCGAGCGTCGGCTGACGTCGAGGTCGGGGGAACCTTAGTTGGTACGCCGTTAGGACGACGGCTCACGCGGCGGCTGGAGTGGTACAGGGTTCACCAGGCCCGCTCCCAGTGATATAGGGACCAACTTGTCCAGCTCGTCCAGGGTCCAGCGTCCGTTCTTGTGTATGGTATTGACTACATGGCGTGGTGAGTACAGGGTCATCGGCCATCCGCTGGTGCCTATGACCTGCCCCGTGATCGAGCCGCCGGCCTCGGTGCACAGGTACACCGCCTTGGGGGCGTTGTTCTCCGGTGCTTGAGTCTCCTCGGGACCCGCGGGGGGCCAACCGCCGGTTGACACGCCGGCCTTTGCCGGGGTTCCAGTCGCTTCCGCCGCCGCTGCCGTACGCTGCTGCTGCCTGAGCTGGCGGGTGCTGTCGGGCACGGTCGCCGCCATCCTCGTGGCCGCACCAGGGTAGACCGCGTTCACGGTGATCTCGTATTCGGCCAGCTCGCCTGCCAGTGCCCGTGTGAACCCGACCATCCCCTCTTTGGCGGAGGCGTAGTTGGCCTGGCCCGAAGCGCCCAGTCCGGAGCCGGACGAGAACAGGACGATCCTCCCGTACTCCTGCTCTATCATGTGGGGTATCGCGTGGCGCACCACGTTGAACGCCCCGTACAGGTGGACCTGCAGCACACCGTCCCACTCCTCCTCAGTCATATTGAAGATCATTCGATCGCGAAGAATTCCGGCGACATGGCACAGTATGTCCACCCCGCCGAAATTGTCGAGGGCTGTCTGAATAATCTTGCCCGCAGAATCGAACTCGGCCACCGAGTCGTACGACGCCACCGCCGTTCCGCCGGCGTCCTGGATCTCCTTGACCACCTCGTCGGCGGGTGACAACGACACACCCGTGCCGTCCACATCTCCGCCCAGGTCGTTGACGACGACGGATGCACCCTCCTCGGCCAGCAGGAGGGCGGTGCTCTTGCCGATCCCCCGCCCGGCGCCGGTTACGACCGCTACCATGTCCTCTAGTCTGTTGCCCATTTAGCTACCTCTTTTTGCATCGATTAAAACATCTGCGTGCCGATGTACCGGGACTAGAAACCCGGTTCGAGCATCTTGGGCACGAGAAGGTCCATCTCATCCATCGTGAACGTACCCCACTTGTCGATGGTCCTCTCGACCGTAGGATTGGAGTACACAAAGATGCTGCCGCCGCGCACCCCGAACACGAACCCGTTGATGTTAGGTGAGGCGTAGGTGCAGAGATAGACCGCCAGCGGAGCTACGTTTTCCGGGTCGTCTGGGTAGCCCGGTCCCTCCCATTCGACTATCTCGGGCGATGGGCCGATGCCCGCCCGCTCGGCCGGCGTAGGTTCCGGCCCCTGGGCCACCCGGTACTCGTCAACCGTTCCCGGAAACAGCCTCGTCTCGACCATCGGCGATATGGCGTTGCAGGTCACTCCGTATCGGCCCAGGTCCCTGGCCGTGGTGCGAGTCAGGCCGACGATGCCCTCTGACGCGGCCGCGTAGTTGGAGCGGCCGATCTCACCCAGCCCGGCGTCCGACGTCATGTTCACCACGCGTCCGCTCCGTTGCTGTCGGAACAGGATGGCGGCGAACTTGGTGGGTGCGAAGGTGGCCTTGACGTTGTTCCTGATCACCAGGTCCCAGTCCGCGGGGGTCATCTGGTAGATCATCCTGTCCCTGAGACAGCCCGCGCTGTTTACCAGTACATCGAGCTGCCCGAAGCTGTCCACGGCGGTCTTGATGGCGTTTTCTCCGCCCTCCATCGACCCGACGTCGTCATAGCTGGCGACCGCTTTCCCGCCGCGGGAATTGATCTCTTCCACAACCTGGTCGGCTGGATCGTGGGACGCCCCGGTCCCGTCCACATCCCGTCCCAGGTCGTTGACCACCACGGACGCGCCCTCTTCCGCCAGCAGCAGGGTTATGCCGCGACCGATGCCCCTGCCTGCTCCGGTGACCACCGCCGATTTCCCCTCCAAGCGGTTTCCCATGTACTCACCTCCAAGCGTTCAAAACATCTCTATCGACCCGGCCATCCGACCCGTCGGCCAAGGATTCGTAGGCCGACATAGTTGCATACTCTGGCAGGAACGATACCAGACCCGATATCTGCTACGGGTGGGCCCGGTCCATCACCTACCGCTGAGCGGTGGCGTTTCGGGCATCATTATAACCACAACAGTCCGCTCTGTGTGAAGTCTATCACACGGCCTGACCCCGTCGGACCCCCGAAACGGTGGAACGGCCGGGCGACTCGTCTGGTACACTGTGGGCCGTCCACCCATCGGGTTAACTGGACCCCAGCCACCCCGGATGCTTCGCGGAGCCTCGGCATGACATGCTCAGTTCCCTTTTATTTACCCCCGCGTAAAGCCATCTGAGAGACAGTAGACTAGCCGGAAGGAGCCATTCTTGATACACAGCGATTTCCAGTGTGAGTTCTACTTCATCCGACACGGTGAGTCGGTGTCCAATGCGACGCCCGGCTTTGTGGCCGGGGTTAATTTTGACGCGCCACTGACGGAGAGAGGACTCGAACAGGCACGACTGGTGGGCCGGCGTCTGGCAAAAGATGGGGTCCGGTTCGACCGCATCTACTCCTCAACGCTGGTACGCACCGTCCAGACCGCCGGGACCATCCTGGAGGAGATGGGCCAATCAGGCAGACCGTTCTCCAGGGTCGAGGCCCTGATGGAGCAGCAGATGCCGGCTTGGAGAGGCTCGCCCATCGAGGAGGTCTACACGCTCGAGACCAGGGCCTACATGGCGGCCAAGGGAATGGACTTCGTGTCGCCCGAGGGCGAGTCGCTCCGGGTGGTCCAGCGGCGTATTTCGAGCTGGATCGAGGACGAGTTCATTAACAACCAGGAACTGGTGGGAACGGGGGCGTCACTTACGGTGGCCGTCGTCGGCCACGGGACGGCCTCCAGATGTCTCTTCCACTACATAATGGGTTTCGACCAGCGCTTCATCGTGCGAATCGGAATGGACAACTGCAACATCTCCCGGTTCCGGTTCGACCGCGACGGGTGGTCCGTCATCTGCATCAACGACAGCTCTCACCTCGGAGGGAACGGTAAAGCGGATGTCCCGGAAACTGACGCTCGTAAATAAACTCATCGACAAGCGGAGTTCCACTAAGGTCCCGGCGAGGGGCTTGACCGGTGTGGGGAGTCTCTCAGCCCGGATTGCCACCTACTGTATGCGGCGCCCGTCGTAATCGACTGCCACCATCGGCAACCCCAGCTCCGCCAGGCCCGGCTCCACCACCTCGCGGTCGCCGACGACCAGCACCTTCAGGTGGGCGCTGTCCACCCTGCTCTCGGCCACGGCGTGAACGTCGGCCAGGGTGACGGCCTTGAGACTGGTTACATACTCGGAGAAATAATCATCCGGCAGGTCGAAGAGGACCAGTTGGGTCAACTGGTGCAGCGTCTGGGCCTGTGTCTCGAACTGTGCCGGAAGACCTTTTAGGATACCGTTCCTGGCGTCATCGAACTCCACTTGGGCCACCGGCCTGGCGTCTCTGATGTCGGCGAACTCCTTTAGCGTCTCGAAAACCGACTCCTTGGTCACCGCCGTCTCGACCGCTCCGCCGGCCAGCAGGGCCGATGGGCCCGAAACCCAGCCGATGGAGGAGTTGTAGCCGTAGCTGTAACCCTTTTCCTGCCGCAGGTTCATGTTGAGCCGAGCTGCGAACTGTCCTCCGAACACGTAGTTCAGGAAATTGAGCGCGTAATAATCGGTGTGAAGCCTGGGTACAGTGAGATGACCGGCGCGGATCATCGACTGGGCCGCCCCCGGCTTGTCGGCCAGGTAGATCGTGGTCGGCTCGCGTAAGTTGGGCTCACCATCGGCCACGGTGTCGGAGACCGGGCCCTGCGTGACCTGCCAGTCACCGAAGAACTTCTCGGCACTGGAGACCGCATCCCGCTCGGTGATGTCGCCCACTACCAGGAACGTCGCATCGCCTGGGCCGTAGTGCCTCCCGTAGTGCCCGATAAGCATCTCTCTGGACATGGCCTCCACCGACTCCACGGTGCCGGAGCCTGGATGGCCGTACATGGATTCAGGGCCGTACAGCAGCCCTCGCGACGCGCGCAGGGCTATTGTGGCTGGATTATCGGCGACGCGGTCAAGGTCTACCAGCCTTTCTCGGCGGACGCGCTCCAGTTCGTCGGGCGGGAACGCCGGGTTTCTGGCCACGTCCGCCATGATCTCCAGCGCCGCCTCCCACTTGGACGTCAGCGTCTCGGCGGACAGTAGCGCGTACTCCCGCGTGGCGTCGCTGCTCAGGTGTGAACCGAGGAACTCCATCTCGTTGGAGATCTCCTGGCTGCTGCGGGTCGGCGTACCTTCCGTCAGCATGGACGCCGTCAAATCGGCCAATCCCGCTCTTCCTGCCGGGTCGGTGACCGCCCCGGCCCGGAGCATCAGGCCGAAGGCCACCATAGGCAGCCCCGGCTTCTCGACCACCACCACGTTTAGCCCGTTGGAGAGCCGTGCCCTCGTGGGGACAGGAGGCGTGAACCTCGGGGTGGCGGCAGCCTTGGGCATGGACGAGCGGTCTAAGGTGCCGGCCGACGGTTTCAGCGACTCCTGCGGCAACACCGACAGCCTCACCTGGCTATCCCCCAGCGATGTGGAGGCTGCACGCTGCACGTCCTCGACCGTGGCGGCCATGTACCGGTCGATGTCCGAGTTGATCATCCCCGGGTCCTGGGCCATGGTGTTGTAGTAGTTGAGCTGGTCGGCCCTTCCCCCGAAGCCACCGAAGCGCTCTAGCTGGCGCACGTGGCTGCTCTCGATCCGGTTTTTGGCACTGGCCAGCTCCCTCTCGGTCGGGGGCTCGTTCTGGATGCGCTCCAGCTCCTCCCTCACCATCTCCTCAATCCGCTCCAGCGTATATCCGGGGCTCGCCGTGACCTGCAGATGGAACTCTCCCGCGATCTCCTGGGCGTGGTGAACGACTCCCCACGTCGCGCGCCACCTGTTTCTCGTGCACCAGTAGCCGGTGTAGCCTGGAGGCTTTTCCGTCACCCAGTATGATCGCGAGCAGGTCCAGCGGGGCCTGGGCCCGGTCGAAGTCCGGAACGGTGGGCCATACAAGGTACAACCGCGGCAGCTGCACCCTGTCCTGCATCGTTAGTGTTACCTGCCCTCTGAGTTTCGAGTCCATGCGTCCCACTCTGTTTATCGCGGGGCCCGGCGGCAGGTCGCCGAAATAACGCTCCACCAGCCTTTGGGCCTCGGCCGGCACAAAGTCGCCCACGATGGCGAGGCTGGCGTTGGAAGGCGCGTAGAAACGCCTGAAGAACGCTTTCACGTCCTCAAGGCTGGCGGCCTGCAGGTCTTCGGGCGTGCCGATGGTCATCCAGCTATAGGGATGGGGCGCCGGGAACACCGCCGGCTGGAGTAGCATATGCGACATCGCGTAGGGCCGGTTTTCGTAGCTCTGGCGCCGCTCGTTCTTGACCACGTCCCGCTGTATGTCGAAACGCTCCTGGTCCAGGGCATCCAGTAAGAACCCCATCCGGTCCGACTCCAGCCACAGGGCTAGCTCCAGGTAATTCGACGGAACGTTCTCCCAGTAGTTGGTCCTGTCCGCGCTGGTAGAGCCGTTTAGGTTTGCCCCGGCCTTCTGCAGCGGGTCGAAATAGGTGCTGTTGTGATGTTTCGAGCCCTCGAACATGACATGCTCGAACAGGTGGGCAAAGCCGGTCCGGCCCTCCTCCTCGTTTTTGGAACCTACGTGGTACCACACGTTGACGGCCGTCATGGGCAGCGAGTGGTCCTCGTGCAGGATCACGTCGAGGCCGTTGGATAGCGTAACCTTATCGTACGAAATGGAAACCATTGACATCTCCGGCTGGAATTAGCGCCGGGCCTATATACCGTTCTGGCCTCCCGCGCCGACCGGATTATATCATCTGGGACTCCGCCCGTTCTTACGTGACTCCACCGGCGCAGCCGCCGGTGCTGCCGCCGGTGCTGCCGCCGGTGCTGCCGCCGGTGCTGCCGCCGGTGCTGCCTTGAACCTTTTTCGATGTCCGCGAATCGAATATTGTGTAGACTGGCCGAGGAATGGGAACGACCCTCCTCCCCTCCGAAGAATCGGAGTCCGCGCCAATACCGATTAAGGTGGCGGACAGACCCTTCGCTTCGCCCAGAGTGACAGGGGCAGAAAAAATCGCCTACGGTCAGACGAGCAGATCACCGCAATCCGAGTGCGACGCCGCAGTCTGGCAGCGCAAATGTGTTGACAGGGTGCCGGCGCCGATGTACCATGAACTTCGGTATGATTGTGAACGAATACACCAAAGCTCAGACATGCCTCTGTTGTTGTATGCCGAGTCGGGGGGACAGGACTCCTGTGCTCCCTGCATGTTACGGTGTGCAGGTATAAGTCTTAAAGTAGCGTAAACAGTCTGTCCCCTCGAGTGCGAATCGCCTCGAGGTTTTTTTTGTGCCCTTTTTGATGGAAATTGTTTTCAGGCAAGCGTGAGACGGAAGTTCAAAACCGCCGCGATGAGACTAATCGGCGAGTACACGCGACGGTAGGAGGAACGATGGTAGTCCAGCAGTCGGTAGCGGAGACCCGGATAGACCACCTGGCGGCACAGTACGAGAACAAGAGTGCGCAGGAGGTCCTGGAATGGGCGATGGAGGCCCATGGCAGTCGGGTCGCCGTCTGTACCAGCTTTCAGGCCGAGGGCATGGTCATTCTCGACATGGCCCGCCAGATAGACCCCGGCGTCCGCGTGACCACCATCGACACCGGCAGGCTGCCCCAGGAGACATACGAACTCATGGACGCGGTCAGACACCGTTTCGGGATCGACGTGGAGGTATACTATCCGGACGCCGCGGAGCTGGAACCCATGGTGCGCAAACACGGGGTCAACTCCTTCTACGACAGCGTTGCCCTGAGACTAAACTGCTGCGAAATCAGAAAGGTCAAGCCCCTCAACCGTATCCTGGGAGACTTGGACGCCTGGATTACCGGTCTTCGGCGCGGTCAGAACTCGACGCGGGCCAACGTCCGGAAGGTTGAGGTGGACAGTGCCCACGGCGACATCCTCAAGGTCAACCCCCTGGCGGACTGGAGCCACGAGCAGGTGTGGGACTACATAAAGAACAACGACGTCCCCTACAACCGGCTGTACGACCAGGGGTATACCAGCATCGGCTGCGCCCCCTGCACGCGGCCGGTACGTCCAGGCGACGACCCCAGGGCCGGCCGTTGGTGGTGGGAAAACGATGTGGCCAAGGAGTGTGGCATACACTTCAACAACGGTGGTGGGATTTAACAGTTATAATTAATGGCGGGTCCATACCGCCAACTGGCCTGTCCGATCGAAAGCGATAACCGGCATTAACACGACCAAGATTGGAGTGCGTCTAAAAATTGAGTACTACCCGTAAAAGCACTGCGTTGATATCACCCTATGGCGGCCGGTTGGTCGATCTCATGGTCCCGGAGGGGCAAGCCGATGAGTTGAAGGCACGCGCCGGGACCTTGTCGTCTATCCAACTTTCAGAGCGCTCGGTGTGCGACCTGGAAATGCTGGCCACCGGTGCGTTCTCACCACTCGACCGGTTCATGGGCGAGGAAGACTATCACAGAGTCCTCGATGAGATGCGCCTCAGCGATGGACACCTATTTCCCGTGCCGGTGACACTGCCGGTGGAGGTCGACACCGATATCCGCATCGGCCAGGAGATCGCTCTGCGAGACTCCAAGAACGAGCTTCTGGCGGTCATGGCCATCGAGCAGATATACGACTGGGACCTGGCCGATGTCTCCAACAAGGTCTTCGCCACCGAAGACCTCCGACACCCGCTGGTTGCGGAGATGCACCGATGGGGCAAGCTCAATATCTCCGGCCGGCTCCAGGTCCTGAAACTGCCCGTTCATCACGACTTTCGTGATCTACGCCAGACCCCGGCCCAGACCCGCGCCAGCCTGGAGAGCTTCGGGTACGGCAACGTCGTGGCGTTCCAAACCCGGAATCCCCTCCACCGCGTCCACGAGGAGCTGACCAAGCGGGCAGCCAAGGGCGTCGACGGCGTACTGCTGCTACACCCCGTGGTGGGAATGACCAAACCTGGCGACGTGGACCACTACACCCGCGTCCGGACGTATCGGACTCTCACGGAGTCCTACTTCGAACGAGACAGAGTCCTGCTGTCGCTGCTGCCGCTGGCCATGCGGCTGGCCGGTCCCAGAGAGGCGTTATGGCACGCTCTCATCCGCCGTAACTACGGCGCCAACCACCTCATCGTCGGCCGCGACCACGCCGGCCCCGGGATTGACTCCAGTGGGAACCCCTTCTACGGCCCGTATGACGCACAGGAACTGGTCGAGGAGTACAGCGACGAGATCGGCGTGCGGGTGGTCCCGTTCAGCCAGGTGATCTACCTTCCCGATGAGGAGCGCTACGAGGAGGTCTCCAAGATACCCGAGGGCGCCAAGACAGCCGCCATCTCGGGGACCCAGGTGCGCGACGATTACCTGAGCAAGGGCAAACCACTGCCCCGCTGGTTTACCAGGCCCGAAGTCGCCGAGATACTGGCCGAGACCTATCCGCCCAGGCACAAACAGGGCTTCTGTGTCTGGTTCACCGGACTCAGCGGCTCCGGCAAGTCCACCACAGCCGAGGTGCTCACCGACCTGCTGATGGAGAGCGGCCGCCAGGTCACGGTCTTGGACGGAGACGTCGTCAGGACCAACCTCTCCAAGGGCCTGGGTTTCAGCAAGGAAGACAGGGACATCAACATCCGCAGGATCGGCTTCGTGGCCGCCGAGGTCGTGCGTCACGGAGGCGTGGCCGTTTGCGCCGCCGTTAGCCCCTACCGCGCCACCCGCGACGACGTCCGCAACATGGTGGGAGGCGACCGCTTTATAGAGGTGTTCGTCGACACCCCTCTGTCAGTCTGCGAGGAGCGGGACTCCAAGGGGATGTACGCCAAGGCCCGCAGGGGCGAGATCAAGGACTTTACCGGTATCGACGACCCCTACGAGTCGCCCGAGAACGCGGAGGTCACCCTGGACACCGTAGCCCGCACGCCCGAAGAAAATGCCCGTCTCGTCCGCGACGAGCTGATAGGCATGGGCTTCATAAAGGCCCCGGATTCCGGAAATCACCTCGCGGCCGCCTCCTAGGCGCTATCCCGTACTTAACTAACGTCCCGTTACTGAAATACGTTTGTAAAATGTCATTGCGAGGAGCCCTTCCGCGTAAGGACGACGAAGCAACCTGGAGGAGGAGTGGACCCCGCAGCCAGATTGCCACGGCCCTCCGGAGCCTGTGGTGAGGACCCCGAACCATCGGGCCTCGCAATGACATTTGCGGTGGACCCTGATTAATTGTCCTCTAACATGAACCTGACCCTAAGCGAAAAAGCGCTGGACCACATCAGGTCCGGAAGCGGTCGCCTGGCCGTGGACCTGGTGTGCGTTTCCACCTGAGCCGCCCGCATCGTCCAGGTGTCGGTCGGCACCTACATCGGCAGGCGAAACACCGGCAACTACCACGCCGTGGTCCGGGACGGGGTCGAGGTACTGGTCTCGCAGGACCTGGTTCAGCACGCCAGGAATATCACGGTTGACCTCAAGAAGTTCCTGTTCGTGCGCTATCTGAAGGCGCGGGTGGAGCTGGACAACGGAGCGGTCATTTAGCCCATCTGGTGGGGTTTGGGGTTCAGGTTCCCACCCTCAGGTGGGAGGTGATCCTCCGCAGAGTGGCCAGAGCCGAAAGAGCAGACAGCACGCCTGTCCGGGGGTTGTCGGCGGACGGAACCCCCTCGATCCTTATCCCCAGCTTCCCGAACTCTCCCTCGACCTCTATTTCGTGGGTGTTGCGCTCGACCGTCGGGTCGGCATAGATCCGTATCGTGGTCTCGTTGGCGCCGATACCGGCCAGGCTCAGGGCGGCCGACACGTTGATGTTGGCCGGGAACAGCCGCCACGCCTTCGCCACGGGCCCATCGAAGAGCAACACCGGCTCCGTGACGGTGTCCAGGTCAACACCGGCCTTGTCAACACCCGGCGCGCCCCGGAGTCCGTCCGGAGGCTTCCGGGTGATCATCGTGACCGAGTCGATTCGCCCCGCCGCGGCGGAGGCCACACCGTCCAGTCCGGCTATCGCCCCCGATGGAATGTAGATCGTCGCACCCTTCTCTCGGGCCAGGGCGAACAGGTCATCCCTCTCCAGCAACGCTCCGCAGCTCAGCGCTATCAGGTCCTTGCCCGCGCTCAGCGTCTCCATTGCGATCTCGCCCAGAGCCGCTCCGTTGGCCGCCTCCACCACAAGGTCCACCAGCGGCGCCATCTCGGCCACCGACAGCACCGGTGGGGGACTGGCGAGCGTCACAGCGAACTCACGGGCCTTATCCATGTCCCGGCCGTTGATGGCCGCCAGCCGGGCGTTCGGGACCGTACCCCGGTCCAGCTCGGTGGCTACCTTACGCCCTATTGTGCCGCATCCGGCTATGCCGATTCTCTTCAGGGCCGTCATGGGCACAATATACGTCCCATCGGGCGTGGGTGTCAAAGGAGCGTGAGGGAGGGGCGGGGAGGACGTGGAAATGTGCTCCGGCCGTTACGGACAGTAAGTGGCCGGCGGATACAAGCCCGCGGCGTTCAGATCGGCCCGGACTGAAAAAACGGGACCGGGCTATAGTCCCGAGTGCCTCGGGTTATCGCCGTTCCGGAGGCTGGAAGGCCAGGGCCTTCGCCACCAGGTCGTATCCAACCAGGTCGCTCCAGGCCGCCAGGAGTTGTGTGGCCACGGGTCCCGGTATCTCGGTCCCGATCGGACGATTGTCCACCATGCGTATGGGCAGCACACCGTAGGTGGTGTTGGTGAAAAACATCTCGTCGGCCGTGTAAGCGTCGTAGGGCTGGAGGTCGTCCGCCTCCACCGGAATGCCCAGCCGCTCGGCGATCTCCCTGGCCAGGACTCCGGCGTCGCCCAGGAGGGCGTTCGTGTCCTTCGGGGTCCTCATGACGCCATCGCGGACCACCCAGACGTTGCCCTGGACGTTCTCCGTGATGTTGCCGTTGCCGTCCTGCATTAGCGGATAGGCCTGGCGGTCAACGTCCGAGGCCTCCAGCTGCGCCAGCGCCATATTTAGGCGGTTGTTGTGCTTGACCTTGGAGTCAAGCGCGTCCGGGGCATAGCTTCTAGTCTTCACGAACACCGCGTGCACGCCGTCCACGTAACCCCTGGCAAACCGGTCCATCTGCATGTGCCACGGACGCACGCTGATGGTCAGCGGCGCAGGGTCCAGGGCGTGCATCCGTATTCCCCGCGAGACGTACTGCCCGATGTGGAGTTCGCCGCCGGGATTGCGCAGGTGGTCGTTGCGCCGGGCTATCTCGTAGGTAAGGTCTTCCCAGTCGTCGATGGTCAGGCCCGTGTCGAAGCGGGCGTACTTGAGAGAACGCATGAACCTTTCGAGATGCTCTCTGACCCGGAAGGGTTTGCCGTCGAAGGTACGCTGGATGTCGAAGACCCCGTCCCCATACCGGAACCCCCGGTCGGCTATGTGTACCTTGCACTCGCTCTCGGGTATGAACTCGCCGTTAAAGTACGCGGTCAGCTCCGACATCTTCTGCTCCTGCGGCTATGCGGACTCCGTTCCACGACTGGCTCGTTCTATCCACCCAAACTCGACCACCCGGAAAAGTCTTGGGAGGGTCTGGGAACCCATCTCCAGAAGGGTCGTCAGAAACATTGCGGCTCTACGAAACCGGATCCAAGTACCTAGTACCATAGATCAGCGTGCGGAAGGACACAACCTGCGTTCCCGCTCATCCTGAGCCTTGTCGAAGCATGTCCTGAGCGAAGTCGAAGGGGACATGAGCGGGGCTTTTCCTCCGCTCGTATGGTTCGACAGGCTCACCACGAGCGGAGAATCGTGACGCTCTTTTTTACAACCACCTGCTTAGTACGGCGAGTTCATGGCCTGGTCCACGATGTCCAGACCCACGAGTTCGCTCCAGGCTGCCATCAACTGCTTGCTTATAGGGCCGGGCACCTCGGTCCCGATCCGCCGCTTGTCCACGGTACCGACCGGCAGCACGCCGTAGTCCGACGTCGTCAGGAACACCTCGTCGGCTGTGTACAGATCGTACGGCTGGAGGTCTTCGTTCACCACCTCTATGCCGAGTTGCTCGGCCAGCTGTGTATTGACCTGGCGCGATACACCTTTGAGCGCGCTGGTCAATCGGCTGGTGCGGATACGACCGTCGGTGACGATCATGATGTTTCCCCGAACCTCTTCTGAGACGTTGCCTTGCTGGTCCAGCAGCACAGTATGGGCATCGGGGTCGATGTCCGCAGCTTCAAACTCCGCCAGCATCATATTCATCCTGCTGTAGTGTTTGATCTTCGGGTCCAGGGAGTCTGAGGAGTAGCTGCGGACCTTTGACAGCACGACGGAAGCGCCGCTCTCGTAGGACTTTATGTAACGCCTGAGAGGCATGGGAGAGACCATCACGCAGACCGTGGGCGGCCCGACACTTTGCACGTCACCGATAATCCCTTTGCCCGGCGTTGCGAACTGGCGGACGCTGAAGTCGCCGCCCGGCTCCCTCAGATGCTCGTTTCGTCTCGCGGTCTCCTCGGAGATCGACATCATCTCCTCGACGGTCAGCCCGATATCGATGCGCGTGTACTTGAGCGACCTGAAGAATCGCTCGATGTGGTCTCTGAGGCGGAAGATTTTGCCGTCATAGGTCCGTTCGGCGTCGTACACCGTGTAGCCGTATCGGAACCCCCAGTCATTGGGGTCGATCCGGACCTGGCTGTCTGGGACGTACTCACCGTTGAAGTAGGCGATATGCTCGGCCACCGGTCACCTCTGTGCTGCTGCTTCGGCTCGTAAGGCGTCTTAGTTCAATGTCGATACCCACATTGAGACGACCCAAAGATACGCGCGGCCCATTCCATTGTCAACCCCGTTTCCGGTGTGGCGCAGGCATGTATCGCACGTCCCGGCCCACCGGTCGTTCGGTGCCCGTCTCGGTAGGTATTATCGCCCATCGTCGGCCCCTGGGGTAGATCTCGCTTGTTACCGGGGGTCTGGGGATGCCCCCAGTAATAAAAAACCTTAAGGGCGGGTGTCCCGACGCATCGGGAATCCGATACTCATATCGGAAGTTGGGTAATAAGGGCTCTGACGCCACACTCGATCGTGGGGGATTGAAAAGGGGCAGAGTCCCCGTTTCCGGGGGCCTGGGGGTGTCCCCCAGAAACAAATAACTATAGAGGGCGGGAGGTTGGGTAACAAGGGCTCTGACACCCACAAAGCCGGGCGGGCCTTCGCTCTGCTGGAACAACACATGAACAGGACAATACAATCTTGCAACCTGACGGAGAGGAATACAGTTATCGCCCGGTCGTAAAAGGTCAGAGTACAGTGATACCCCGTCCGTGTAGGGGCGGGTTTCAAACCCGCCCCTACGACGCCGTTCTCACACGCGCCCGCGTTACGGTTATCGCCCCGACACATCGTCCCTGACGGAGACCGAAGTCTTCGCAACCGCCTTGATTGGCCTTCTCCTCCTTTGTTACACTGCTCTCGATTTCCAGCCGGGAGAACAAACCTTGAAAATCACCGCCGAAGATGTTCGCCACATCGCAGTGCTCGCCAGAGTGGGTATGACCGACGAAGAGATCGAGAGGATGCGCGACGAGCTGTCCAACATCCTGGAGAACTTCGACGTCCTCAAACAGGTGGATACAGACAGCGTGGAACCCACCGGCCATTCGGTGGATATGCACACCGTCATGAGGGACGACTCCGTCACCGAGTCCTCCTCCACGGAAGACGTTCTGGCCAACGCCCCCTCCAGAGAGGACGACTTCATAAGAGTCAGGGCGGTCCTCGAGTAGCGGACAGCCCGCGGGTCGATAGGATTTGAGGTGTGCAGTCCCGACGAGTCGGGATTAGCCGGGAGTCTGAGGGCCTGTCCCTGAGCGCAACCGAAGGGGTGTCCCTCAAATGTTATCTCTTCCCCCTTCCTGGCCAGGAAGGGGGTCAGGGGGATGGTCGACAGGGTTTTTCAACCATCCCGCTAATGTTTTTTCTGTCTCTGACCGGGTCACCTGTCACCGTCGGACACGCTGATGAAGATGGGCCCGGCTGCCGGTGGCCCAACGAAAGGAACCATGAACCCATCAGACATGATAGCCCTAACGGCGCACCAAGCGCGGGAGCTCCTGGGTCGTAGAGAAGTCTCGTCCGTCGAGCTAACCCGCGCGATCCTGGACCGCATCGCTCAGGTCGAAGAGCGTGTCAAGGCCTTCGTGACGGTCACCGAGGACCTGGCCCTGGAGCAGGCCCGTAACGCCGACAAGCGCATCGCCGACGGGGACGCTGGGCCCTTGACCGGCATTCCCATGCAGATCAAGGACAACATGTGCACTAGGGGCGTGCGCACCACCTGCTCCTCCCGCATGTTGGAGAGCTTCGTACCGCCCTACGATGCCACGGTCACCCGGAAACTCTTCGACCAGGGCGCCGTCATGGTTGGCAAGGGCAACATGGACGTGTTTGCCATGGGCTCCTCCACCGAGAACTCCGCCTTCTTTCCCACGCGCAACCCCTGGGACCTTGACCGGGTACCCGGCGGCAGTAGCGGCGGCCCGGCCGCAGCCGTCGCCTCCTCAGAGTGCTTCTTTTCGCTGGGCTCCGACACCGGCGGGAGCATCCGCCAACCGGCCTCCCTGTGCGGTGTCGTGGGCCTCAAACCGACCTATGGCTTGGTCAGCCGATTCGGCCTCGTCGCCTTCGCCAGCTCCCTGGACCAGATCGGGCCCCTCACCCGCGACGTTACCGACAGCGCCCTAGTGCTGAGCGCCATCGCGGGCTACGACCCTCGCGACTCGACGTCCATAAAACGCGATGTTCCCGACTACACCCGGGCGCTGAACGCCGACCTCTCCGGCCTGCGCATCGGCGTGCCCGAGGAGTATTTCGTCGAGGGCATGGAGCCCGAGGTGGAAGACGCCGTACGGCAGGCGATTCGCGTCCTGGAGGGCCAGGGTGCCACCATCGAGGAGACCTCCCTCCCTCACACCTCCTACGCCTTGGCCGTCTACTACATCATCGCGCCCTCGGAGGCATCGGCTAACCTGGCCCGTTACGACGGCGTGAAATACGGCTACTCCGCCAGGATCGCCGAGAACATGTGGGACGCCCTGGAGAAGACCCGCCAGGAGGGCTTTGGCCCCGAAGTGAAGCGCCGCATCATGCTGGGCAGCTACGCCCTCTCCGCCGGGTATTACGACGCATACTATCTAAAGGCCCAGAAGGTGCGGACGCTGATTCGCCAGGAGTTTGAGCAGGCCTTCCAGAGGTTCGACGCCGTGGTCATGCCCACCTCACCGTCGGTGGCCTTCAGGCTCGGCGAGAAGATGGACGATCCGGTACAGATGTACCTGAACGATGTTTTCACCATGCCGGCCAACATCGCGGGCATACCGGGCATATCGGTACAGGGAGGGATGGTGGACGGCCTGCCGGTGGGGTTCCAGGTCATGGCAAGCCATCTCGGCGAAGAAACGCTTCTGCGCGTGGCCTACGCCTTCGAGCAGGCCACCGAATGGCACTCCATGCGACCTGGTTTGTAGAGTCCCCCGGGGTCTCCGGGACTGTTTTCCCTGGCAAAGGAGCAAGTTGATGGCCACCCTCGAAGAACGTTACCGGTCGAAGTATCCCGGCTCGGTGCAGCTCTACGACGAAGGACAATCCCTCTTTGCCGGTGGAATGACCCACCAGGAGCGCTTCGTCCGGCCGTTTCCCATCTACATGAACCACGCCGACGGGCCGTTCAAATACGACGTGGACGGCAACGAGATAGTCGACTTCGTCATGGGACACGGAAGCCTGCTCATGGGTCACAACCCGCCGGCTGTGGCCGAGGCGGTGAGGGACCAGCTCCTGAAGGGTACACACCTCGGCGGCGCATCGACCCACGAACTCCGGTACGCTAGGGCGGTCAAAGACCTGATGCCGTCCGTCGACAGGGTGCGGTTCACCAACTCCGGGACAGAGTCCACCTACCTGGCGATACGGCTGGCCCGGGCTTTCACCGGCAAAGACAAGATACTTAAATTCCGGGGGCAGTTCCACGGATGGCACGATTCCGTGATCCCTGAGTCCGGCCAGTCGTCGGGAGGGGTCCCGCAGTCCGCCTTGGGGGATACCGTCGTATCGCCCGTTGACACCCGGGATGCCGACCGGATCCTCACTGCGGACAAGGACATCGCCGCCGTCATCGTCGAGGCCAACGGGGCCAACGGCGGTGTGTTCCCGCTGCAGAATCCCACGTTCTTGCAGGAGCTTCGAGAAGTAACCTCCAGGCATGGAGTGGTCTTCATCATGGACGAGGTCATCACCGGGTTCCGTCTATCGCGCGGAGGCGCCCAGTCCAGGTGGGGTGTGGAGCCCGATCTCACCACCATGGCCAAGATCATGGCGGGCGGCCAGGCCGGCGGCGGAGTGGGAGGCAAGGCCGAGATCATGGACCTGATGGGATACCGCGACGACCCCGAGTGGGACTCGGTCCATCGTGTAGCACAGGCCGGCACCTATAACGCCCAGCCGGTGGTGGCGGTAGCCGGAACGGCCGCCCTGGAGGCCGTGGCGACCGGCGACTTCAACACCGGGGCCGACGCCGCGGCCTTGCGGTTGAAAAATGGCCTTAACGAGGCCTTTATCAAGAACGAGGTGACCGGCCACGCACATGGCATCTCGTCCATCGTGCAGCTAAACCTGGGCGCGGACTGCGACTGCGACAGGGGACTCTGCGACATGCCCTACGAGGAGATACACAGGACCATGCCGGTGGAGAAGCGCGACACCCTCCGTCGGGCTATGCTGGTAAACGGTGTGGACATGCCGGGCGGCAGAAAGTTCTACGTCTCCTCGGCCCATGACGACGATGTCGTGGACCGCGCCATCGAGGCGTTCGATAAGTCACTGAAGGAATTGAGGATGGAGGGAGTCGTCTAAGCGGTGTGCGGTTGTCGGTACTCGAAAATACGCCTTGGATCAACCGGCGATAGTTGTGCAGTATCCCAAAGAGCAGAAAGCCAGAGAGCAGAAAGCCAGAGACCAGAAAGAAGGAAAGAAAAATGCCAGAGCTTGAAGGCAAAGTAGCGATAATAACCGGCGCCGGGAGGCTTCGAGGCATTGGCAGGGCGACGGCCGTACATCTCGCACGGCTCGGAGCAGACCTGCTGGTGACCGGCACAACCCGTGATCCGGCCACCTTTCCGCCCGACGAGAGGGAGGTCGGCTGGAGAGACATCGAGAGCACGGCCGAGCAGGTACGCGCCGAGGGCCGCCGCGCCGTGACACTGGTATCCGACGTCACCGACCGCGACCAGGTCCAGGAGATGGTGGACTTCGCCCTACGGGAATACGGCAGGATCGACATACTGGTCAACAACGCGGCCTTTCCCCGAGGGGTAGACAGGGTGCACATGGTCGATCTGGACGCCGATATCTTCCAGCGGGTAATCGACATAAAGGTGACCGGGACCTACCTGTGCACCAAGGCAGTGTCAAAGGTATTGATCGACCAGGGAGAGGGCGGCAAGATCGTGAACCTGTCGTCCTCGGCCGGCAAGACCGGCAGGGAGAACATGCTCGCCTATAACGCCGCCAACTTCGCCATAGTCGGCATGACCCAGTCCATGGCCAGAGAGCTGGGGCCCCACAAAATCAACGTCAACGCCGTTTGCCCGGGACCCGTGGACACTCACAGGATGGACGACGTCGGCCGCGGCGAGGCGTGGCAACGAATAGCCTCCAGCATGCCCATCGGCAGG
>PVBE010613873.1_pt1 | contig 56618 bp, 49 predicted proteins | sample 1631181 | NCBI WGS metagenome assembly PVBE01 (sample SAMN08397723, study PRJNA350692) | Marine metagenome, whole genome shotgun sequencing project. | isolation source: water | place: Pacific Ocean | collected 2012-04
CCTCCCCGCCCAACGAGCCCACATCGCCCGGGTCCTGGAAACGCTGGTCGCCGAAGCATGGGGGACGGGACAGGACTGGTGGGCCCGCTACCACGAGACCATGAGAGAGGCCAACAATAAGGTGGACGCCCGGTTTGGCTCCATCTGCTCCAAGGAAGTCGGTCTCTTGGAAGGCTTTTTCAACCTGACGGCACGCCAATACCTTCAGACCAAATGGAATTCCGGGTACAGGTAGAGAATTATGGGAATAGGACGATTGTTCAACAAGTTAAAGGTGCCACGGAAGCGAGAATCTTTCTTCGAGGCGTCCACCCGGATGCTTCAAACAATGGACCCCCTGGATTTCTTGACTCCGGAGACGAGCGGGGCCAGTTCTCAGGATGTCCTCGCGCAACTGAACTCGGTGATGCATGGCGCCATGGAAGAGGTTGGCAAGGCTGTTCAGCTGGTATTCGAGCAGCTGAGCCCGGAAGGGAACATCAGCAACCATCTGATCCTTGAGGCTAACGGCCAAATCCGGAACGAGAAAGCGCGAGCCGAGAGTTTTGCCGACCTCAAGCGAGACGAACTCAGCCGCGAGATTCGCACCAGGCTCGAAACTCGCTTCCTATATGACATCATCCAGGCGCCGTATCAAGAGCCTTCCGTCAAGAGGTGGGAGAACCTCTCTACTCGCACCTTCCGGCGTGAATTGCCCCAAACTGCGGAGCATTCCTACAATGACCTGGTAGACCCCGCGGACCGGCGGAAGCGCCTCCCACGATGGAAAACCCAGATGGGCTACTGGCTGGAGGACCTTTGCCAGAACCACGTGGCCGAAATTGTGGAGGCAATGGAAGCTGAGATCAAGGAATACCTGTCATCGTGGTACGAGGTCACACCGGCGCTGCGGAAGCGTGCAAGCCTGGGCGGTGGCCTCTTCCAAGAGGTGACCAATCCTGAGTTATGGTCCTTTGAGAGCGAAGATCCCACCGTGAGGAACCTGCTGCGGGGAGAGCAGGCGTTGGCCATTGCCCATCGGATTCTGGACAGGTTCCAACTTAGCAACAGCGATGCGTTCGACGTAGCAGAGAGTGTCCGGCGCGCCCTTGCGGGAGTGTCCGTGTATGGCACCAACCGTGTGGGCCTGCAACAATTAGAGGACCTTCTCGCCGAGTCAATGTCTCAGAAGATTCAGGATAATGTATCGCTGGAGGCCGGATTCCTTTCCATCATCTCCCATGGGGCGCGGTTCGGCGAGGACCTGGGCGAACTGCTGGCTGACATGCACCGGGGCGCCTCCGCGATGGAGCAGAAGCTGTGGAGGGTTGGGGAAGTAGGAGTGGGTCACGTTGACTCGGCTTCGGGCGTTGGCATCACCGCTTCCAACGTCCACGATATCGTCTTGAGGGGCCTGGGAGGCGGGCGCAAGTTCGCGGCGGTAGAGGGCCATCCCGGAGACAACCACCGATTCGACGTCCAGATGTCGATAGTGGGTGCGCCGGCCGAAGACCTCACGATGTTTCGTGAGATGGTGACCGCGTGGTACGCCTGGCACTTCGCGGAGAACAGGGGCGCTAGTTCCACCCAAAGCGAGTGGCTGAAGAGCGTGACCGCCGAGTGCTGGAAACTCTACCCTGATATCGGCACCGATACCGGGGTGAGGAATGCCATAATCGAGTTGATCGACGAAGACCTCAAGGCCATGCGGGATAGCCGTGAAGAGCTGATACCCCGTGTCTCTAATGGGCTGCCCAGCGACCAGATATTGCTCCACGGGCTGTGGAAAGAGTTGGGCGTCATCGCCGATGGGGTGATTCCGGAGTATCATCCCCCCGTGAGCTGATCGACGTAAAACGGCAACTGCTTTTGAGGCCCGGCTCTTCGCCGGGCCTCTTTGGTTTCCTGAGTGATGCGATGGGCCTGGGGTGGCGGGTCCAGGCTGCAATGGACGAACCCCGCACCAGATTCCTCGTCGCTTCGCTCCTCGGAATGACGGTGTAGTTTCGCTCCTCGGAACCGTTCATGCCCCGATTGCATGGGGCACCACGGCCGACGAAAATGGGCGTTGCCCTGTCATCCCGAGTCCTTCGCGGGAAGGCCGAGGGATCCGGGGAGGCGGAGGAGAATCTCTGCCCAGATGCTTTGCCGCTGCGGCCGGCTCAACATGACACTTGCGGAGGAATGACTGGCTTGGGGCAACGCCCTCTCGCGGTGACTCGCGGTGGCTAGCAAGAAGTTGGAACATATATTGCAGAGAATTGGAGACCACACAATTGTCGGCCACCGTGGTTCGACAAGCTCACCACGAACGGGGAATATCCGTCTGCCCTGAACCCACCACGAACGGGGAGGAACCGCTCGTGGTGAGCTTGGGGGAAATCCGTTCATCCTGAGCTTGTCGAAGGAGCGTGATCGGCCTTTTTGGAGCTGATGGGCCGGGGCGAGTGACCGGAGCGCTCAGGCGTCGGGGTTGGTCGAGATGAACCGGCCCGCCTTTGCCGGGTCCACGTGCGGCGCCCGCACCTCTACGCCGGCGCTCTCCTCCTGAAGCATGAAGGTGGCGCTGCTGTCCAGGTCGCCCCATCCCCGGTTCAGGGCTTGTACGACGATCTGTTCGGCGAGGTTGGCCACCGGCATCGGCACGTTGAACTCCCGGCCCAACTCGGTCGCCAGCCCGATGTCTTTGCGCGACAGGGCCAGCGCGAAGCTGGGCGGCTCGTACTCGCCACGGAACATCGTCTTGGCAATTCCCTCGTGGAGAACGCGCATTCGGCCCAGCGAGCCTCGGCGCACGCACTCCCAGAGGGCCTCAGCGTCCACGCCGGCCTTGACGCCGAGGGTCATCCCTTCGGCGATGGCCTGCTTCACCCCATGGCCGATCATGTTGTGGACCAGCTTGGCCACGCTGCCGGCGCCGATCTCCCCGGCATAGAACACCTTGTCACCGAAGGAGTCCAGCAAGGGTTTCATTCGGTCAAACACCTCCCGCTCACCACCCACCATTACCGCCAGATTCCCGGACGCCGCCCCGGTCTTGCCGCCGCTGATGGGCGCGTCCAGCACGTGGGCGCCCTTCTGCCGGAACCGGGGCTCGATCTCCCGAATGAGCGTCGGACGGCTGGTGGAAAGCTCTATGAATATTGCGCCCGGCTTGATCGCCTCCAGCAACCCCTCCCGTCCGACGGCCACCTCCTCCACTTCCCGGGGTCCGGGCAACGACGTAAGAACGACGTCACAGAGTCCGGCGATCTCTGAAGGAGAGTTAGCCAGGCGGGCCCCATTCTCCAGGAAAGGCCGGGTGGCCTCCTCGCGGAGGTCGTAGACCACCATGGGGTACCCTGCCTTCTGGATATTGGCGGCCATTCCGCCCCCCATATTCCCCAGGCCGATAAACCCAACGGTTTCCATATCGTCTCCTCTATTTCGCGGGCGCCTCCGCCTGGGTTACCTCAAATCCACGAACCGCGCGGAGTCCGCCGTAAAATTGGCCGATTCACTATTCGACACCCGGTTTTCCCACCACCCGTTCCGGAGCGCTCGTAGACCGGGCCGGGCGGGCGATGAGCCGGTGCATCCTAACTGACGGCTAGATCGTCCCCTTGTACGTGGGAGTCCTCTTCTCCACGAAGGCCCGGGCCGCTTCCTTGTGGTCCTCATGGCGAGAGCTTCGCTCCTCCAAGGACAGGCCCAGGTCCAGCATCAGATTGAGGTCATTCCACAGCTTCTTGTTCAGCGTGTGCTTGGTAGCCCGCACGGCGAGGGCGGGGCCGGAGGCCAGGCGTTGGGCCAGCTCCATGACGGTCTCCATCAACTCATCGTGGGGGACTACCTTGTTGATCAGCCCGATGCGCTCCGCTTCCTGGGCATCGATGATGTCTCCGGTCATGAGCAATTCCTTGGCTTTTGACATGCCGATGAGCAGGGGCCAGACGACCGCGCCGCCGTCGCCCGCCACCAGTCCGGCGCGGACGTGGGTGTCGCCGATCCGGGCCCGGTCCGAGGCGTAGACGATGTCGCAGAACAGGGCGATGGTCGCCCCGAGGCCGGCGGCCACGCCGTTGAGGGCGCATATCACCGGCTGCTCCACCCACAGCATGTTGTGGAAGAGGCGCCGGCCGCTCTGGGAGACGGCGCCCAGGGGCCGGTTCGCGAGGGCGATGGCGCCGCCCCTTTCGTCCATGGCCCGGACGTCGCCGCCGGAGCAAAAGCCCCGGCCGGACCCCGTCACCACCACGGCGCATATCTCCGGGTCCACGCCAACCGCGGCAAACACGTTTTCCAGCTCGTGGTGCATGGTTTCATTGATCGCGTTGAGGCGCTCCGGGCGGTTCAGCGTGATGGTCAGGATATTGTCTGTCTTCTCCACCAGAAGGGTCTCATAGCTGTAGTCAGGCATTTCCTTCCTCCTTCAGGTACTTCTCTTTTCTTTCTAGTCGCTCCGGCAGGTTCGCGCTCGGAGCGGTCTGCGATCAGCTTTCAGCCAGTAGCCGCCGCTGGGCGCCTGCCGAGCCGGGTTGTCCGAGGGTGGCTGAAGGCGGCACGATCGGCTCAGCGAAGGCGAATCCCGGCCGCCTCCCGGTCAAAGCAGCCCTTAATGAGGTCTTCCCGCTCCTGTCGCAACAGGTCTTTGCGAACCCGGAGGCTGGGGGTGTGGGGCAGGTCGTCCCGCATCTCCACGTACCGGGGGACCTTGAAGTAGGCCAGGTGTTCGGCGCACCAATAGACCACATCCTCCGGCTTGACAGTGGTGCCGGGCCTGGGCACCACGTAAACCTTGACCTCGTCTTCCCCCAGCTCCGAGGGAACGGCCAAAACCGCGCAGTCCAGAACGTCGGGGAGGCGCTTGATCACGTTCTCTACCTCTTGGGAGGAGATGTTCTCGCCTCTCCGCCGGATGATGTCCTTCTTCCGGTCGACGAAGTAGAGGAAGCCGCCCTCGTCCATCCAGCCCAAGTCTCCGGTGTAAAGCCAGCCATCGCGCAGGGCCAAGCGCGTCTGCTCCTCGTTGCGCCAGTAGCCGGGCATCACCGCCGGGTTCTTGATGGTGATCTCGCCCACGGCGTTGAGGCCCACCGCGACGCCGGTTTCGGGGTCAGATAGGCGTACCTGGTTGACGAAGCTAGGGTCGGGGTGCTGCCGCGCCTGCCCCGACGAGCGGGGGCGGCGCGGCTCTCCGATGCGTTCGATGGTGCCGAAGCAGGTCTCGGTCATGCCGAAGCCGACGATGATGTTGGTGCCGAACCTTTCCTGGAAGACCTCCAGAAACTCGGGAGAGGCTGCGGGGGAACCGTAGAATAGCCGGACCGAGTTCTGCCGGTCGGCGGGCGACTCGGGCTGCTTGGCCAGCACCGGCATCATCATGCCGATGAAGTTGACAACGGTCGCCCTGGCTTCCCGGACCTGGCCCCAGAAGCGGGAGGCGCTGAACCGGTCGGCCACTACTAATGTGGCCCCTGCCGCCAGAGACCCCATGGTGGAGTAGTACTGGATGTTGGCGTGGTAGTAGGGCAGGCAGGTGAAGAACCGGTCCTCGGGATTGGCCTGGGTCCAATGGGCGAACCCCTGGCCGGCGGCCACATACATTTGATGGGTCACCATGACCCCTTTGGGGTTGCCGGTGGTGCCCGACGTGTACACCAGCATCGAGATATCTTGCGGAGAGACCTCCGGCCGCGCCGCCAGCACGTCGGATTTCGACAAGGCGTCAGAGAAACCGGTCCAGCCCGGTTCCTCCTGTTGTATCGCGGGATCGCCTCCAACCACCAGCCGGTATTGCACGCTGGAGGCGAGAAGGGCCGCCTGCCGGGCCACGTCCAGCAACGAGTCGTGGGCAACCAGGGCCTTGGCGCCAGCGTCGTTCAGGATGTAGGCCGTCTCGTCCCGCTTGTAGGCGGTGTTGATGGGTATGCTGATGGCGCCCAGGGCCGACAAGCCGAACCAGCAGAATAGGAACTCGGGACAGTTGGGCAGGAGAAGGCATACCCTATCTCCCTTTCCAACGCCCATCGACTGGAACATGCCGGCGGTTTCCAGCGCCTTCCGCCATAGCTGGGCGTAGGTAAAACTCTGTCCGGAGATTTCCAGGCAGAGCTTGTCCGGGCTCCGGGCAACCGCCAGGTCCAGGAACTCTCCCAGGGTCATTTCCCAGGAGCTTCCACCCCCGGAAGCCACGGGCGCCGTCGCGTCGCTCATACCGGTTCCTGCCAGCCAATAATACATTTGGCCACAGAGACAGGGGGACACCGAGAAACCATGTAGCCTCCGTGGCGTCGTGAAGCTGCGGACTAGCGCTTTTTCGGCAACCCCAAACCTACCATGTGGGACAAAGCTGGTCAATGGGGGTCGGAAACCCGGGTTGACACTCCCCAGCGGCCGGTTTAAGCTGAAATTCCCAGCGCAAAGGAGACCGCCAAGCCTATGCCTGTTTCCGTCGACATCAACCGCTTGAAGCTCACCAACGAAGAGGGGACCCAGGGTGTCCTCCTGGGGTTCCGCTGCCGGGACTGCGGGGGCCACGTCTTCGGGCCGGCAATCTACTGCCAGGGGTGTACCTCAGTCGAGTTGGAGCCGGTCGAGCTGAGCAAGCAGGGGACCCTGTACAGCTACACCGTGGTTCGGGTTCCGTCGCCAGGTTGGCCGGGGCCGGTTCCCTACGTCTTGGGACAGGTCGAACTGCCCGAGGGCCCCCAGGTGCTGGCCGAGCTGATTGACTGCCCGGAAACCGCCCTGAGAATCGGGATGGCGGTCGAACTAGCCCTGCAGCCCGTTAAGGCCGGCGAGGGAGACACCGAAAGGGCGGTCTACAAGTGGCGGCCGGCGCAGGATTCGCCCTGATCACCGAGGAGGCAATGCCGTGACCCAGTTCCGCCCAGGCCGCGAGGTGATGGTCGCCGGAGTAGGCTTGCACCCCTTCGGCAGGTTTCCGAGCAAAGACTTGGCCGCATTGGCGTTGGAGGCGGTGGTAGCCGCCCTCAAGGATGCGGAGGTCCGCTGGAAGGACATCCCGGTGGCTTACTTCGGCCACGTCTACTACCACGGAATGTCGGTGGGGGAAACCGCCCTGGGAAAGCTGGGCCTGACCGGGATACCCATAATCAACGTGGAGAACGCCTGCTCCAGCGGGTCCACCGCCTTCTGGCAGGCCTACTGGGGCGTCGCCAGCGGGGTGTTCGACCTGGCGCTGGCCTTTGGGGCCGAGAAAGTGCCCCGGGGGCCGGTCACCGTGACCGCCGAGGATAGTCCGGAGCGCTACATCGGCGGGGACCACATGATGGCCGGGTATGCCCTGCGGATGCGCCGCTACATGGAGGATACGGGCGCGCCGGCCTCCGCCCTGGCCCAGGTGTCGGTGAAGGCCCGGCAGAACGGCGCCCTCAACCCCTACGCCCACCGAAAAGAGACCCACACCCTGGAGCAGGTCCTGGGCTCGCGCCTGATCTCCGATCCCCTGACTCTATTCCAGTGCTGTCCCACCAGCGAGGGCGCCGCCGCCGCCGTCCTGTGCGCCGCGGACTCCATGGACCGCTACGGAGTAGCCAAGGAACGGGCCGTCCGCGTGACCGCGGCGGTGCTGCGCTCCGGCAGCTACAACGGCCGGGGCAGCGACCACTCGGCGTTCAGCCCCTACCGGACCGAGCCCGCGGCCCTGGAAGCCTACGAGATGAGCGGCCTCGGGCCGGAGGACGTGGACCTGGTGCAGGTCCACGACGCCGCCACCATCGGCGAGCTGCAACAGCTTGAATCCCTGCACCTGGTCCCCTTCGGCCAGGCGTGGCAGGCCACCGTGGAGGGTCGAACGGCCCTCTCCGGGGACATTCCCACTAATACCGACGGCGGGCTGTTGGCCATGGGCCACCCCTTTGGCGCCACCGGCATCCGGATGATCCACGAGACCGTCACCCAGCTGCGGCAGGAAGCCGGACCGCGACAGGTGGGCAACCCAAAGGTGGGCCTAGCCCAGTGCTCCGGGGCGGGCGACGTGACCACCGTGCACATCCTGACGAAGTAGCGGTCAAGGCGGCAGCGGTCAGCCTGTGTCCCATGCCCTCTTGCGTCTGCAGTCCGAGTTGCTTTCCCAGTGGGTCACATGGCAATTGCGGTGGCAAATCGATGCTTATGCTCGAGATGGCCGACTGTCTGAGACACAACACGTTCTTCGGTGCTGATGCCCAGCGAGAGCAACTGCTGTACTGGTTTGGTGAGATATTCGGAATAGGGACGACGTTGTTGGTGGGCTAAGAACACTCGGTAAGCGCACCGATGAAGCTCGACCACGTCAGTCTTGGTAACCCACAGTCCTTGGCTAACGGGGTCCCACGAGCTGTTGTTCTTGCTAAGATGTATGACCGTCCTAGTGGCCATTGCAGTTATATGTGGGACACATTTGTGCTTGACCGCGTGTCATGTTATGCCCTTGCGAGTGATAGACTACTAAGCCCCCGTCGCTACTCTTTCGGCTTGAGGTGATAGATCGTTGTCATCTGCACCCGGGCCACGGGCCCTGATAGCTCGTCACATATGATGGTGTCCGTGGTGTAGTAATCGTGCCCCTTGCGGTTGTAGTCCTCGATGAAAGTACCGTAGACGGTGTACGGCCGTCCCGCTAGAGCTGGCCCAAAATTCTCCACCTTGTAGGCGGTATGCATCGCGGGGCCCAAATCCGGGGAGCCCGGCCGTTCCCGCAGCGCTTTCTCGGCGAGGGTAGTCCATCGCAGCAGGCATCCTGGATGCATGAGGCGTTGGTAGATGGGCAGAGGGTCGCTGACCCGGACGATGTAGGCATCATTGGATTCGGTGGAGTCCTCTATACGCTCGGGCTCGAAGGCCAGGTTCAAGGCAACGTTGCCCGGCGTGATCATGGGTATTTCCGGCAAGTTCCCCCGTCGGGCCGCGGCTACGAAGGGCAGTTCCTCGGGCGCGGCCGGGCTCTCTCCCAGGAGGAGGCTTCCCGAACCGCGCGCGCACGATTCACCTCCACCGTTTTCCGCCGTAAAGTCGAAAAGGACCCGCTCTCCGGCGGCTTCCTCAACCCGCTCCGTCACCACGTACTTGCAGGTCATATCCTCTCCCTCATAGAGTGGCCGGGCGAACCGGACCTGCAATTGGCCCGAGGCGAGCCAGGCACTGCCGAAGTAGCCCACCAGGCCTCGAGACATGTAGGAGTATATCGTATTGCCTGGAACCAGGCCGCCTTTGTAGCCGTAACCGCTCGCCGTGGCGTCGTCGTGGATGCCGCTATCCGAGGTGTTCTTGATCTTGAGCTGGAACTCGGGAAGCTCGTAGCCCGGAACCAGTTCACCGTAACGTCTGTTTGGCATGACCCATCTCCTTTTCGGCGCTGCCGCGCCACCCCGGTCCAGGATGCCTGGACCGTCAAGAATTCTCCACCCGGAAGCCAGCGGCCGCGAACCCAAAATTCCCCTATTACAGTGTGCCCTGAATGGCTTGGAATCCGGGCCGTCACCCCGGGGGCTCGATCGAGAGAGGCTTCCGTGCCCTACCGCCTGGGGCAATTGCGGCTAAAGCTCTTTGGCGTAGTCCCGCAACCGGGTGAAGTCGGCGCGGAATCCCTCGGCCATCGCCCGGCGGTCGGCGCTGTGGAGGATGAAGCGGGCGCCCTGACTCATCCAGAAGGTGGCAAGCTCCGGCGTTTGGTGGTGCACCAGCACGGGGACCCCCTTGAGCCCGGCGGTATCGATGACATGTTTGACGGCGTCGCGGTACTCTTGCCGGTCGTACTGGTCGGGTATTCCCAGAGAGATGCTCAGGTCATTGGGGCCGACAAAGATACCGTCGATGCCGGGCACCTCCAGTATCTTCTCCAGGTTGTTGACTGCCGCGACGCTCTCGATGCCGATGATGGCTACGCTGTTCCGGTTCCGGTCCTCCAAATAGGCCCTGGTAGCGTCGCTCACGTGCTCGCCCGTTTCTACCACGCGGGCCACCGCCTCCCCCTTCAGGGGACGCCATTTGGCCGCCCCCACCACCTCCTTCACCTGCTCCACCCGTTCGCAGTAGGGGGCCAGCACGCCCTGGGCCCCGGCATCCATGGCCATGGTGACGTAGTGGGAATCGGGTATGGGGATGCGGACGAGGGGCGCGATGTCGGTGGTGTTGAACATGGTCAGTAAATCGCCCAGCTCGCCCCGGCTGCGGGGGTTGTGCTCGGTGTCGATGATCACGTAGTCCAGGCCGACCCCGCTGAGGATCGGAACCCAGCGAGGGGTCGTCAGAATGCTCAGCATGGTGCCGTAGACCCGGCCCCCGGCTGTCAGCTTCGCTTTAAGCTCTGCACCGTTCATTTCGCGCTCGTGACCTTCCTGTGAGAATAGCCCTTCGGGCTTGCCCCTGCCGACGGCCTCGCCTCAAAAGTACCCTGGAAGATGTCATCCCAAGTGGAGCGAGGGGACCGGTGTGATGGGTTCACGCTCGCCCTCGGGAGCCCACCACCAGATTCTTCGCTTGATTCGGAACGACAGTATCGCTTCGCTGTTCGGAATGACAGCTTTGGGGCGAGTACCTCTCCCGGCCGGGAAGAGGCGCCTAGACCTTGACGGTTATCACCCTTTCGCAAAACCTGGCGGTGTCCACCAAGTCGGGAACGACCACGTACTCTTTGATCGTGTGCATCTCGTTGGTGGACATCCCCACCACCACGCAGTCGATGCCTTTGAGCCGCATGGCGTTGGCGTCGGTGCCGCCGCCGGACGGCCGGATGTTCGGGCTGAGGCGCATCTCCTCCATCACCCCGGTTACCAGGCGGACGATGGGATCATTGGGGTTGAGGTTGTACATGTGGAACATCACCTCCAGCTCTTCATGGATGATGGCGTCCTGGTATCGCTTTCTCGCCTGCTCGAGGGTGGTGGTCACCTGCATTCGCAGCAGGTCCAGCGTCTCGGTGTTGCGGCTGCGGAACTCACCGCCGAAGGTGGCCTCCGCCGGCACCGCGTTGCGCACCGACCCGCCGGAAATCATCCCGACATTGAAGGTGGTTTCCTCGTCGAGCCGGCCGTGGGGCAACTCCCCGATGATGTCCGCGGCGATTCGGATGGCCGAGAGCCCCTTTTCCGGCTCCACCCCGGCATGGGCGGCGCGCCCCTTGACCGTCACGTCGAAGCGCATGTAGGTGGGACTGGCACCGGTGATGTGGTTCACCGGCCCGTTGCCGTCGAAGACCACCGCCTCTCGGGCCCGGATCATCGAATAGTCCAGGTTGCTGGCCCCCACCAGGCCGATCTCCTCACCCCGGGTCAACACCACCTGGACCGGGCGCCGGGCCTCGTTCCGGTCCTTCAGCGATTCCAAGGCTTCAAGGATCGACGCCACCCCTGCCTTGCAGTCGCCTCCGAGGATGGTGGTGCCGTCCGACTCGATCCGGTCACCCAATACCTGGGGCTTGATGCCCCGTCCCGGTTCCACCGTATCCATGTGGGCCGAGAGCAGCAACGGATCATCGCCCGGCTCGGAGGCGATCACGTTGCCATGGGCGTCCCGGTCCACCTGAAAGCCAAGGCCGCGCAGCCGTTCCACCAGATGCAGCGCTACCTCCTCTTCCTCGTCGGAAGGGCTGTCGATACGCACCAGTTCGCAGAAGGAGTTGACCAGTCTATCTCGATCGGTCATTCTTGTTTATCCGCCTTTCGTAACGGTTACCGGGCCGGGGACATTATACAGCACCCCAAGTGGCCCGCGAGGGTTCGCCGTCGCCAGAAAGAACCGGGCCCACGGTCTCTAGGGCGAGAGCGCGATGAGCACCACGCCGAGGATGATGAGGCCGGAACCCAGCAACCGGCCCCGGCCGAAGGGCTCTTTGAGAAGGAACACCCCGAATAGCACCCCGATGACGATGCCCACCTCGCGGACCGGCGCCACGTAGCTGACCCTGGACAGGGAGAAGGCGGTCAGCACCAGTCCGTAGGCCAGGAAGATGAGGAGGGCGCCGAGCACGATGAGGACCGCGTTGGCGCGCCACTCCCGGCGGATGGCGCCGCTCCCCCGCTGCCGCAGGATGTACGGAGTCAGTCCCAGCGCCGAACCCAAGGTCATCAGGTACATGTAGAGGAATGGCTGCACGTGGTCGACACCCTTTTTGTCGACAATGGTGTAGCTGGCTATGGTGAGGCCGGTCAGGATTGCGTAGCGGGTATCGGCGTTCTTCAGCAGGTCCAGCGGGTGGCTGGCCAGTCGCCGGAAGTTGCCCCACCAGGAAACCGTGTAGATTCCGCCGACGATGGCGACGATGCCGATGATGGCCGGCGCCGCGATGCTCTCGCTCAGGAGTGCCACGGCAAGAACGGGCACCAGCATGGGGCCGACTCCCCGGGCGATGGGGTAGACCAGGGACAGGTCACCCCGGGTGTAGCCGCGGCCCAGCAAGACGAAGTAGAGTATGTGGAGGACTATCGTGGCCAGCAGGAACCACCACCCCGGCGTGCCGACGGAGTTGAACCAGAACAAGGCGGCGCCGAGGGGGAACATCAAGATGCCGGCCGTGACCATCAGCCACCAGACGAAGACCTCTTTATCGAACGAGCGTTTGAGCCAGAGGTTCCAGGTGGAGTGGGCAAAGGCCGAAAGGAGAACCAGGCCGACGGATAGGGCGGTCATACCGGAGAGTATAGCATCGACGCCCGCGGAGGCCGGGAGGGAACCCACAATTGAGCCACGCTTACCCACCTGGGGACACGGCAGTAGTGGGGCGGCGGCTCGCCGCGCTTGAGCGGCGGGTCATCGCCTGCCGCCTGTGCCCTCGCCTGGTGGAGCATCGGGAACACATGGGAGAGGTGAAGAGACCCCGTTACGCCGGCTGGGAATACTGGTCGAGGCCCGTCCCCGGCTTTGGCGACCCCTCGGCTTCCCTGATGGTCGTCGGCCTGGCGCCGGCCGACGGGGCCAACCGAACCGGCCGCCTGTTCAGCGGCGACCTCTCCGCCAAGTTCCTCATGGCCGCGTTGCACCAGGCGGGCTTCGCGAACCAACCTACCTCCGAGCATCGAGGAGACGGGTTGGAACTGCGGGACGCCTACATTTGCGCCGCGGTGCGATGCGTCCCTCCGGGGGATCGGCCGACCTCCGAAGAGCAACAGGCCTGCCTGCCTTACCTGGTCTCGGAAATAGGCATTCTCCCCCGGGTGCGGACAATTCTCGTCCTGGGCCACGTCGCCTTTCAGGCTTGCCTGCGAGCCCTGGCCCGCATCAAGGGAGAGCCGGTGAAAGGCACGTTCGCTCACGGCTCCTGGTACCATCCCGGCGCGGACCTTCCCCGGATGGTCGCTTCCTACCATCCCAGCCCGCGCAACACCAACACCGGAAGGCTGTCCAAGGACGAATTCGTGGCGCTGCTGCTGGAGGTCCGCCAATATCTATCGAGCTAGAGAGGACTAGATCTAGGACAAGAGCAGGCGTTAGGTAAACGACTGCGGCCGCCACTTCAGTCGGCGCGGGGTCTTTCTCCCCGACTGACCCGGCGCCGCTTGCCGCCCGCTACCGGAAGCGTCATGACGAATGCGGCTCCTTGGCCGACTGAACTCTCGGCCCAGATGCGGCCTTGCTGGGCGTCGATGATGCGACGGCAGATCGCCAAGCCCAAGCCGACTCCACCCGCCTGGCGGCCGGCCGCATCCGCCTGCTGGAACGGATCAAAAATGCGTTCCAGCTGCTCCGCGGGTATCCCCGGGCCCTCGTCCCGCACGGTAAGTTGGACCATCGGCTTCCCGTCGCTGACGGTTTCGACACACTCTATCGACACCAGGCAATGGGCCGGGGTGTATTTGTGCGCGTTTTCCAGCAGGTTGTCCAACACCTGGCGCAGGCGACGGGGATCGGCCATGGCCTTGGGCAAGGCTTGGGGCACGACGACGGCGACGGATCGTTCCGGCGCGCGGATTCGCCAGTGGCTCAGTGCTCCCGCCAGGACCTCGTTAACCTCTGTCGGGACCTGCTCGATGGGCAGCAGGCCTGCCTCCATCCGGGAGAACTCGAGGAGTTGGGCGATCAGGTTGGTGAGGCGGTCGGAAGCGGCGTCGATCTCTTGCAGGAACTCCCGTCGCTCCCCGTATTCCAGCTTGTCTTCATTGTCCAGCAGGGTGGTGGCGAAGCCTTTTATTGCCGCCAGCGGGGTATGGAGTTCGTGGGATACGGTGGAAAGAAGCTGCGATTTAAGGCGGTCAGCCTCCCGGGCTCCTTCCAAGGCCGCGGCCAGTTCGCTCTCGGCCCGCTTTCGCTCGGAGATGTCGCGGAAAGTCAGGACGACGCCGGTGACTTTCCGGGCGTCATCCCACATGGGCGCCGCGGTGCCGCCGAGGGAGATTGTCCGCCCACTCTTTGAAACGAGGGCGCTATCATCGGCTAGCTGGACGACGGTACTCTCCCGAAACGCCCGCGTAACAGGGTTCTCGGCGGAACCCCGGCCCTGTTCGCCGGTGACGTCGAAAAGAGCCGCCAAGTCGTTGCCGAGAGCGTCCCCTTTCGCGCGGCCCATCAACGCCTCGGCGACCGGGTTCATATAGGTTATGCATCCGGTGGCGTCCGCCGTGACAATGGCGTCGCTGGTGCTTCGGAGTACCGCGGCCAGCCACCGTTCGCTTTCTCTTAGCTTTCGCTCCACCCGATGCTTGTGGATGGTAATCTCGACGATAGTCAGGAGCGCCCTCTGGTCCAGGGGTTTGAGCAGATAGCCAAAAGGCTCGGTCATCTTGGCCCGCTGCAGCGTGGTGTCATCCGCATGGGCGATGAGATATACCACTGGAACGTCGAGCCGGCCCCAAATCTGCCGAGCGGCGTCGATTCCGTCGACATCCCCATCTAGCTTGATGTCCATCAGGACCAAATCGGGGTTCAATTCGGCGGCCAATGCGATGGCCTCCTCCCCGGATCTGGTGACGCTGGGGACACAGTATCCCAGGGCCTCCAACTTATACTTCAGGTCAATAGCTACGATCGCCTCATCTTCGACCACCAGGACTCGGGCTTTGCCCATAAAGGAACTTCCTTGTCGCTACGGCACTGGAAACGTGATGCTGATTAGCGATCCGTCGTGGCTGCTCAGATCGATGGCGCCGTTTATCTGCTGCGTCAGGGCTTTGACTATCGTAAGGCCCAGCGTTTTCGATTGTTGAATGTCCAAGCCTTCCGGGAGCCCCACACCGCTGTCTTTGACCACCATTGTAAACTGGTCATCCTCCCCGCGAACGCTCACACTTATCTCGCCGGTCTCGCCTTCCGGAAACGCGTGTTTCAGGGAGTTCGAGACCAGTTCGTTGACGATCAGGCCACAGGGGATTGCCGTGTCGACCCCTAGAAAGATTCGTTCGACGTCGATCTTCAATTCGATTCCTTGGGTACCGAGACCGTAGGCGTTGTACAGGTCCGAGGTCAGGCTGCTGAGGTATTCGCCGAAGTCGATTCGGCCCAGGTCCTCGGACTGGTAGAGCATTTCGTGAACCAGAGCCATCACCTTGATGCGGTCCTGGCTGACCTTGAATACCTGGAGGGCCCCCTGGTCTTGGATGTCTCTGGACTGCAGGCTGAGAAGGCTGGAGATGATCTGCAGATTGTTCTTGACCCGGTGGTTGATTTCCTTGACGAGCACCTCTTTCTCGTTGAGCGAAGCTCTGAGCCGGTCCTCGGCCAGTAGTCATTGGGCGTAGAGTCGCGCATTGGCGATGGTGCCGGCGATCTGGGCCCCCACCCTTTCCGCCAGGGCAACGTCCCTTTCGGTATAAGCGCCGTGCTTGGCTGACTGAAAGAAAATAACGCCCACTACTTCTCCCTTGGACACCAGTGGGACCGCGAGGAAGGAAACAAGGCCGGCCTTGTAACTGTGCAGCAATCGAGGAATCTGTCGGGCCAATTCTTCCTCGCTGTGGAAGTGGGCCAGTTGCGCCGACCTGGTTTGGACCGCCTTTTCCACGAACGACCCCGCCATCGAAAAGGTCTGCCACCGTCGCATTTCCCGAGTTTCGACCCCCCACACGTAGGTGCTGGAGAAGGTGTAGTTTTCGAGATCGACAAGGTTGATGGCGATCCTATCGAATGCGATGAGCTTCTGTACCTCCTGGCAGAAGCGTTCGTAAACTTCGTCGACATCCAACGATGAGCTGATGATCCGGCCAATTTCGGCTACCAAAGCAGTTTCCTTAGCCAGCCGGCTTAGCGCCTCCTCCGCCCGCTTGCGCTCGGTAATGTCTTCCTCAACGGCAATGAAATGGGTAATGATTCCTTTCGGGTTTTTGATAGAGGAGATGGACGCGGACGCCCAGAAAAGCTCGCCGTCCTTCTTTCTGTTATGGACCTCTCCCCGCCACTCTCCGCCGGAGAGAATCGTCTTCCACAGGTAGCTGTAATCTTCACGCGAAGTCAGACCCGATTTCAAGATACTCGGATTCTTTCCTTTGACATCCTCCAAGCTATAGCCGGTGATTTGGGTAAACGCGGGGTTGACGTACTCAAACCGGCCCTGGAGATCGGTGAGAGCCACGGCCACGGAGACTTGCTCCACGGCGTGGGACAGTTTTCGGACTTCCTCCTCCACCTGTTGGCGCTCGGTCTGGTCTACGATGCAGACTATCGCGAGTACTCCCTCTTCTGTCTCGACCGAGTTCAGGCTGATGTCCGCTGGAAACTGGCTCCCATCCTTACATCGCCCGACGCATGCCAGGTCGGAGCCCATCACCCGCCGGTGCGGGAATGAGAAGAAACGTTGCCGGTGGACCGCGTGGCTCCCCTGGAGGTATTCGGGGATCAGCATCTCGACCGGACGCCCTGCGAGTTCGTCCCGGTTGTAGCCAAATAGAGCTTCGGTCCGGGCGTTGACGATCACGATGAGGCCGGCACTGTCGACGACCAGAATACCCTCGGAAGCAGATTCCAAGATCGCGGCGCTCCTGGCCTTGCTATAGTGCAACGCCTTCTCCGCCCGCCTGCGCTCGGTGATGTCCCGAACCATGGCAATCATGTGGGGCCGGCCGCCGATGTCAATGGATGAGGCTGATATCTCGGCGGGCAGGGTCCGGCCGTCTTTGGTGTAGCAGGTCAACTCGTTGGTCCAGCCCTTGCCGGTCTCAAACACCGATCGGGCAAACTCTTGTAGCTCGGCCATATTCTTCCCGGGGTGTACGGTCGAGATGGAGACTGACAGTAATTCGTCCCGAGTGTAACCGAGCATGCTGCAAGCCCTGGGATTGACCTCGACGATGGTATCCAGACCCGGGTCAATCAGGAATACGGCGTCGTTGGAGTTGTCGAAAATCTTTTGGTACCGTCCTTCGATCAGGCGCAACGCCTCCTCTGCTCTCCTACGCTCGGAAATGTTCTCCCACTCTCTCAAGGCGCGCTCGGCGATGTGGGGCGCATCGGCCAGAACGGCGTCCGACTTGACCACGTAGTCCACCGCTCCGGCCTTCATGGATTCCACCGCGGACCTCTCGTCGCCTTGGGATGTCATCACCACCAAGGGAACCGCGTGGCCATTTGTCTCGGCCGGCATCAGATCGGTCCCCAGTCCGTCGGGCAGGCGCAGGTCGGCGATAACCAGGTTCGGGCTGGCCTCCGCCAGATGCGCCCGGGCCTCCACCAGGCTGCCCGCGATCGTCAATTGAAACCGCCCGCCGTGGGCTGCGAAGGCGCGCCGAGCCATCTCGGCGTGGGCCTCTTCGTCTTCAACCAGAAGGATTTGGACCGCGTGTTCGTCCATGGAAACTCCCTGGCGGTGGTTGCGCCGTGACTACAAGCTGGCCGGTTGCGAGATGGGTCGGGGCCACGGGCCGGCTTGCAGACTGCGTGGCATTGGCGACCACGCAGCACCTGCTGCAGCTTCAGGCAGCGAGGAATGCCCCGCGGACGCCACGTCAACAGCATCGAAAGCTAATATCGAGTATAACAAACAGGGGCAAGAGCCTTTGGGCGCGTGATGGGGAGAGTCGGACCACGATCTCGACCCTTGACCCAAGGTTGGCGGTTTTGGCGAAGACGGCCAAACGCCCAACTTTGCTTTCCTGCTTCGCTGGGGGGAAGGTCAGGTTGTGGATGTACTCTTATCCGCCGGTTTCAACTTGAATGGGCACCGGCCGAGTACTCCGCGAGCAACCGGAGAATGCCTGCCCTGGGAAAGCCCTAACGTTCAGGGTGAGGACAGCTCAGCCAGTAGCCCACTCCGGGCTCGGTACGGACGTGAACCGGGTGGCCGCGATCGGGCTCGATCTTCTTGCGCAATCGGCCTATGTGGGTGCGCAACGCCTGGGCGTCGCCCTGAAGGGGCTCCCCCCAAACGTCGGTGATGATCTGGTTGGACGTGAGGACCCGGCCACGATGCCGGGATAGCACGGTCAGCAGCTTGTATTCGGTGGGGGTGAGGTGAACGATATGTCCGCCCCGGGTGATGCGCCGGGCCGAGAAGTCCACCACGAGGTCGCCACACTCCATCAGGTCTCCGGGAAGACCATCCCACACCTGGGCGCGCCGAAGGAGCGCCTTGACCCGAGCCACCAGCACGCTTCCGGCGAAAGGCTTGGCCAGATAGTCCTCCGCTCCCACCTCAAAGCCGTGCACCACGTCTTCGTCGGTGCCTCTGGCGGTCACCATGATGACAGGCGTCTGGTGGATGCGCTTCATGAGGCGGCACACTTCCAGCCCGTCCAGACCAGGGATGCCAATATCCAACACCACCAGATCCGGCCTCTTGGCCCGAAACATCTGCAGCGCCATCGGCCCATCCGCGGCGACCGCTACCGTCAAGTCGTTGACCTCGAGGGTGCGGCTGATGAACCGCAGCATCGGAGGGTCGTCTTCGACCACCAGAACCAGAGGTTCAGAACGAGCCATTCGACCTCGAGGCGGCGCCCAGCAATTTGCCCAACTTACGGAGGGTTGGTTCCGTGGAACGGACTCCGGCCCTTGGGGGGCACGGACATTCCATGAGAGGATTTTCATCGACCGGTATTGTGGGTGTCAAGGGGGAGGGACAGAGTCCACGCCAGCGGTCTATAGCTCTGGTGCTACCGGGTGACGCAGCCCGGCTTGAAGACTGACCGGAGGCGAACCGGCGATGGCGGTGGCCCCCGGAGCAGTCCAGGGGGAGCGCAACACTCGGTGAAAGCCAACTCCGCCGCCCGCCGATCGCTGACTCCCAACGCATTGAGATGGTTTAGCGAGTTCGACCGAATGGTTGACGGCGTTCGTGGGTGACACTACTATGGTCCTGTCAAGGATAGAGGCCTACCTGCGCCCAGGCAGATCAGAATGGGGAATCCCGGCTGAAAACGAAGAGATGGAGGGAAATTATGCCCCACTTTCCTACAGAAGAGAGATTCTTTAGAAACCCAATGGTGCCGTACCAGGAGTACAAGCGTATCAAGTATGAGCCAGGCAAGGTGGTTAGAATCAAGATGGCTAGGCCACGATACCTGAACGCTCAAAGCCATGCCATGTTCGGCGAGCTAGAGGATGCGTACGACCGTGCCTGCCAGGATCCCCAGTGCCGGGTGATCGTCGTTTCCGGAGAAGGCCGTTGTTTCTCCTGCGGAGACGATACCAATGGGCTGACGCCGGAGTCGGCTCCCTGCTTGGTAACCGACGAAACGGCCCCGCAGCTAATCGAACGGTTCGGCACCGAACGCACGCTATGGCACCAATACAACATTGAGCACGACTACTATGTTTCTTGGTGGCTCCACCAAAAACTGCCCCGCACCCCAAAACCGACCATTGGCATGGTGCACAGCTATTGTATTTATGGGGCATTTCTCCACGCCACGGGCTTGGATGTTATATTCGCTTCCGAGGACGCCTTATTCCTGGGCTCCAGCAGCAGAGGAGATTGGGACCTGGGCCCGCGCAAGACCCTCGAGCTTGCCTATGAGAACCGGTTCATGACCGCCCGCGAAGCCCTAGAAAGCGGCTTGATCAACCGTGTCTTCCCCGACTATGAAACCCTGGAGAGGGAGACGCTGGCCTATGCGGAAAGAGTTGCCAGCGAGGTCCCAACCCACCTGCAGCGGGTCAAGCAGGCCTATCTGCAGACGCTGGACTGCCAGGGTTACACGGCGGCTTATGAGGCGAACCGTACCCCGTATGCCCAGTACTGGCGAGACCTTGCGGTGGACGGGCACGCGATGAGATACCAAGGAAGGGGCATGGCTCGAACCCCCGTGGCTTTGTTCGCCCTGGCGACGAAGCTGGTGTCGGAGGGGGCGGAGGTGCCCACGATCCTCCTTGAAGCGCTCGCCAGAGCCGCTGCCAGGGATGATAAGGCAGCGTGGCAGAGAGCGCTCCATCAAGAGTGGAGGGAGCCGGAGCGATTGGCGCGTGCCGATGCTGACGCGAAGGCCTGGGAGGAGCAGAGGGCGAAAGAGGGTGGTAAAGATATCAAGGAGAAGATCGTAGATCTGCTGGAAAGCCTGAAAAAATGAACGCTTGAACTCAGAAAACCCAGCAACCCAAGAAGAGGGTGGGGTTGAGGGTAACCCCGAGGGTATCGGGCAGAACGCCTCGGAGCTAGATACTTGGGAGGTTTGGCATAGGGGATGGGTGGCGGCCTAGCCGCCCCACTGCACCAACCTCTCGTCTAGCTGCGCTTTGGTGCTGACATACTCCTCGCCAATACGGGCAATCGCCTCCAGGTCGCGTTGCTCCGAGGCTTCCTCCAGCTCCAGTTGGATCTCTATCAGGCGGTTTTCGAGGCCGTCGATGATCCGAATCAAGTGCTCGTCGAGCGCTGGAGATGGCGGTTTATTGGCGTGGGCCGGCCGCCTGGTGATCTTGAGCTTCCCCTTGAGCTTCTGTGGAGTCACCGGCTCCTCCGGGGTTTCCCTGGTGCTTTGCAACCACGACTCAAGGGTGCCGGCGAACCGATGGACCGCTCCCTGGTCGACCACCCACAGCTCCTGAGCCAGCAGCGAGGCGAATTGCCGGTCATGGGAGACAAACAGCAGCGTGCCTTGGAAGGCTAAAAGCACCTGTTCTAGCGCCTCACGGCTGGGGATATCGAGGTGGGTGGTAGGTTCGTCCAGGATGAGTAGATTGGGCTCTGTGACCAAGAGCCGGGCGAGGGCCAGCCTGCTGCGCTCGCCACCGCTACAGGCGCCGACCAGCCGGAATACGTCTTCGCCCATAAACAGGAAGCGGGCTAGATAAGACCGCGTCTCTCCGGGGGGCATCTCTTTGGCTTCCAGGAGGGATTCAAGGACCGTGGAGTCCGCGTCGAGGTCATCCAGCCCCTGCCGATGGTATCCCACCGCCAGCTTGCCGCTCAAGGCTACCTGGCCCCGGACCGGCGGCGTAAGACCGAGGAGGGTCCTGAGGAGGGTTGTCTTACCGGTTCCGTTGGCTCCGATGACGGCAGTGCGAGAGCCGCGCTCCAGTTTCATATCCGGAACCGAAAGCAGCTCAGTGGGTGCTCGATCCCCGGGGAATCCCACCGTCAGCCCACGGGTGCTCAAGACCATTTGGTCCGATCGCTTGGCGGTCAAACTGGATAGGGCAATCGCCCGGTCTGTCTCCGGCCTCTCCACTTTGCTCAGCCGGCGCAGCCGGGTCTCCCGGCCCCGGGCCTGCCGGGCTTTTTGGCCCGCACGGTAGCGCTGGATAAACGCCTCTTCCTTGGCTATGTATTCCTGCTGTTTTACGTACTCCCGCTGTTGAGTCAGCAGCAGCTCCGCCTTCAGTGCCCGGTATTTGGAATAGTCGCCGGTGAAGGATTGAATCCTTCCAAAGTCCAACTCCCACACCTGGCTGACCGTCCGGTCTAGGAAATACCGGTCGTGGGAGACCACCACGAAGGCGCACTGAAAGTGTGCTAGATAGCGCTCGAGCCAGATCAGTCCTTTCAGGTCCAGGTGGTTGGTCGGCTCATCCAATACCAGCAGGTTGGGTTCACCAAGCAGGGCTTGGGCCAAAGCGGCCCGGGCTCGCTCCCCTCCGCTGGCCCGCGCCGCCGGTGTCTGCAAGGCCCGCCTGGAGAGGCCCAGGCCCTCCACCATCCGGTCCATCCTGTTCTCGTAGGTGTAACCGCCCAGCGACTCAAATTCATCCAGCAGCGCGGTATAATGTCTCCCCGCTTGGTCCTCCTGGCCCGTATCCGTCCGGCCAAGCTGCCGTCCCCCGGCTTCCAGCTCGTGTTCCAACTGGCGCACCCGGTCGAATGCGGTCATGATCTCGTCTTTCAGGGAGCCGCTGGTGGTGGTCTCCGGGGACTGGGGAACATAGCCGACCCGGATTCCCCGGGCCAACTGCACCGTGCCGGCGCTGGGCTCGAGTTCCCCGACTAGAATCTTGAGTAGAGAGGTTTTGCCGCCGCCATTGGGGCCGACGATACCGATGCGCGCCCGTTCGTGGATTTCCAGGTTCAAGTTCCCGAATATCACGTCAACGCCAAAGGTGATCCCCACATCTGAGGTCGAAACGAGAGGCATGTGCCGGTCAGTTCTCCTTGGGCCGGTGTTAATCAACTGTGTACTGTCGACTGACTCTCCGCGGATTGTCGACAGCGAAAGCTCCTACCCATGTTAATTCAGATACCGGCTTAGTGGTAGCCTTGATTGATCCGGTCTTTGCCGATCTCCCCGGCGGAATGGGTCAGCTCCCCGGGGCCGGCATGAGGGAATCAGGGAACGGTGCCCCCGTGGCATCCCCGGGCGACACGCCCGAAAACGCCTATCAAGCCGAGTCGAAGGTACCGACGACGATGCCGCCTCGGAGATGCGCGACCGTTGGATTGTGAGAAAACGCAGGGATGGGGGTCTACCGGGGCAAGGTTGAGGCAGTGGCGGCGGCAGACGCAGCAGGGTTGAGATTCGCGGCGGATGTAAGAATCGGGGTCTAAGTGCGCGGGAGGGTAGCGACGGGTCTCAGAATTGTGGCGGAAATGGTGGTGGTGGGGTCTTTAGACAGGCGGAAGAACCCGCGCCTGCCGTCCGGCGTCACCACACGCGGGACGGCAGGCCGCGACGCCACGATCGGAGGGCTCGATCTAGCTTCCGTATCGAACCCTCCGCGCGAGGGCCGAGCCCGCTTGGCCGCTACTCTTCGGGTGAAGAATCCAAGTTGTTCTGGTCGCGGCGGGGATCAATGAAGGCCCAGTCGTCCGTGGAGTTCTTGAACTCTCTCGACTCACTGCAGTTTCGGCATACTCCCATGCTGACCGGGCCGTTGGCCGTCTGAATGTCCCAATGGTGGCAGCACGTGTTCAAGAGGGGTTGCTGGATTAGCATCGTCTGTCTCCAAGGTGATTCATACGTTCTTCATGGGCATTACTTAAACGTTACTCCGGAAGACCGTTCGCTTGCAGGGCGGATACCCCCTGATTACGCTGGGTGAAATACCCCTATCCGAGGGCGAGGATCGGCAGGGTCCGGGCCCTTGGCGGCTGGCCGGCGCCGGAACTGTCTGAGATTACCGCAGGGATGGTGGCGGACCAGGCCAGCAGGCAGGGCGTATCCAACGCCGAGGTGGAGCGTCGAATGGCGGCAGGCAACTCGGTGCGCCGGGTTATCGATGCCCGTGATATTGCCTACATTGTCGCCTTCTTGGCCTCACCCAAGTCTGGGGCGATCAACGGAGACGCAATCGCCGCCGGAGGTGGGGTGGGCCGGGCGATACACTACTAGGGCTCAGTCAGCATGGTTGTGGAAAGATGTCATTCCGAGTTGCCAGGCCCGGTGGGGCGCCACCGGCAGGTGAAAAAATCGCGTCGCCCGCGGGGTTCGCTGAGTCCGTCCCGTAGAGTGGTGAGCGCCATTTCTCGGGGTGATGGCCCTCGCCGAATCTTATTCTTGCCGATGTACTAGCCGGCGTTCTCTGCCACCTTGGCCGGGTCCCAGGTGAGCTGGGGTGGTTTCTGAATCATCAGGAAGCACACACTGGCCGCGGCGGCGATGACTATCGCAGCTATCAGGGCCGGACTGTGGGTACCGTACCGGTCCTTCACCCAGCCGGTGAACAGGGGCGATCCCACCTGGGCCCAGCTATGGGAAAAGGTAATGATGCCGCGCAGGCTGGCGAACCGGTCCCGGCCGTAGAACTCGCCCAGGGCCGCCCAGATGATGACCCCGGCGCCGTCCCCCAATCCTTCCAGCAGAATAAACAGCATCACCAGGGAAATCCCCGGACCATCCCAGGAGCCCATCAAGAGGCACAGGAACGCCACGCTCTCCAGGGCCAGCGTCGCGGCCAGAATCCGGGCCTTGGACCACCGGTCCCCCAGGTACCCCATCACGAGACGCGCGACAAAGTTGATGCCGAACATCAGGCCGAGGAGATTGGCGGCGGTCTGATCGCCGACTCCCTTGCTCTCCACCAGGATGGGGACGATGTTTACCTGGATACCCATGGTGGCAACCTGTTTCAGCCCGGCGCCCAGGAGCAGCATCCAGAAAGCCTGGGTGCGGACGGCTTCGGGTACCGTGTAGTCCCGGATTTCGGCGTAACGTCCCGGCCGGCCCGGTCCGCTGACGGCCACCATCGGAGGCGTGGCGTCACCGTCGGGGAGCAACCCCATGTCCTCCGGCCGGTTGCGAAAGATCAACGTTAGAGGCAGGATGCCAAACAGATACGCCAAGCCGGCGGCGAGGACCGCCCACTGCCAGCCGATATTCAAGATGATCAGGGAGACCAGGGGCACCAGCACCAGCCCACCCAGGGATGAGACAGCCGCCATCGTCGAAATTGCCAGGGAGCGCCGGCGGCGGAACCAGTTATTCATCCCCGCGAACATGGCGTGTTGGAAGGCGAAGGTGTTGCCCAGGGAGATCATGCCCAGGTAGACGAGCCCAAAGCTCCAGAAGCTGTTGACGAACCGGGAGAAAATAAGGTAGCCGGCGGCGGCGAGGATGACGCCGGCCACCAGCAGTTTTCGGTTGCCGAAGCGGTCGATGGCCCAACCCGCCGCCGGCCCTTCCAGGCCTCCCTCGGCCCTGGCGACGGAGAACACCAGGGCGGTCTGGGCGTCGCTCAGGTCCAGGTGATCCCGGACCGGCCTGAAAAAGACGGCGAAGCCCCGGAAGAAAATCCCGCTGGCGAAAAAGACCATGGCGGAGGAGGCCGCCACCACCCACCAGCCATAGAATATTCCAGAACTCCGGCCCTTGCCGGTGTCAGACTCTACGTGAGCCAATCTCCTCTCCGAAAAAAGGCCCGCTCCGGTGCGGGCTGGGCATCAAGCGCGACTGCTGGCCGATAGAGGTGAGGCCGGCCGGGCCGTCGCCGGATCAAGCTTACCTTGATGGGAGGGGTCGCGCAACGTTTGCCAACATTCCGGTGACAGGTTTCGTAGACCCAAGCGATGGAGGGGGTTCGGCTAGGCTACCGGTCCTGTTCTTGCTTGGCCCCGAACTGCTCCAGCAGATCGATAATGGGCTTTGGAACCTGCTGGGTTAGGTCTCCCGAGGAGCGCTCTTCAGGGGTGCAGATGTCGGGAACAGTCTTGATGCACACAAATATCGGCCCGTCCTGGTTCAGAATCTCGTCGATCCGGACGGCGAACTCCTCCAGGTCGTCAAACTCGTAGGTCTGGGCGTAGCCGGCGACTCTCGCCAGGGCCCTATAGGAACTGGCGTCGCGCCCCGGAATCTCCTGGCCTCCCGTGGTGGCGTAAACGCCGTTGTCCATGACGAAATGGCAGAGGTTCTTGGGCCCTTGGTTGGCGATGGTGACCAGGCTGCCCAAACTCATCAGCAAGCCGCCGTCGCCGTCGAACAGTATTACTTTGACCGACGGTTGGGCCAGGGCAAAATCCCAGGGCAAACGACGATGCTTTGCTCATGGCGAAGGGAAATTCGTTGGTCCCCATGGGCACATCCCGCTTCGGATTCCGGGTTATCCGGGACCAAGGGGCCGCGGTGCGGAATACCGGCATCACCACGGCATCCCTGCGACGCTTCTCCAGAAGCCGCAACATCTCCGTCTGCTCTATCAACTCGCACCTCCATCAGACACGGCGAGAGCGGCATCGTGCCAGCCGCACTCCAATTAGTATCGTCCCTATCCACGGTGGCAGGCCTTTTCTCGGCTCCGCGGAGCTTGGTTGGCCCCGTATTGAGTGGTAAATTCAGGGTAAGCTCGTTCGATCCATTGTGCAAATATACCCAATTTGAGCCTGGGACGTATTCCCAATTTAACGCTGCGGAGGTCGAGCTGGATGTGGACCGGCCAGGCGTCATTGAATGGGCGGGCCTAACAATCGACACCACCGGCCCAACAAGGTATCATAATCTCTGGCGTTTCGAGTAAACCGCCGGTTCTCATCCACCACGAGTTTACGAAGGAGTAAGTCATGCGAGAAGTTGCCATAGTTTCACCCGTGCGTACCCCCGTGGGCAGCTTCGGCGGCAGCCTGAAAGGCCTTACCGCCGTCGACCTGGCCAGCCTGGTGATAAAAGCCGCGCTGGACCGGAGCGGGTTGGACCCGGCCAAGGTTGACGATGTGATTCTGGGCCACGGCTACCCCAGCGGCGAGAATCCGGCCATGGGCCGGCTTGCCTCCCTCAAGGCGGGACTGCCCATCGAGGTCCCCGGCTATCAACTGGACCGCCGTTGTTCCTCGGGCTTGCAGTCTATCCTCAACGCCGCGATGCTGATCCAGACGGACAACGCCGATGTCGTCATCGCCGGCGGCGTTGAGAGCATGAGTAACGTGGAGTTTTATGTAAACGAGGCCCGGTGGGGAGCGCGGTTCGGGTCGCTCAACTTCCACGACAGGCTCGTCCGGGCTCGGGCAACCATCCAGCCCGAGGAGCGTTTCGGCTTCATCGACGGGATGATCGAGACGGCGGAGAATCTGGCGAAACAGTACGAGATCCCCCGTCAGGAGCAGGACGAGTTTGCCCTCCAGAGCCACCAGCGGGCGGTTGCCGCCGTCAGCGAAGGCAAGTTCAGCGATGAAATCGTGGGCGTGCCCATTCCCCAGCGCCGGGGCGACCCCGTCATCTTCGACAAGGATGAAGGCCCTCGGGCTGACACCTCAATGGAAGTCATGACCAAGTTGCGCCCGGTTATGAAAGATGGCACCGTGACGGCCGGCAACGCCAGCAGCCAGAACGACGCCGCGTCGGTGTGCCTCGTGGTGGCCGGCGACAAGCTGGATGAGCTTGGCCTGAAGCCCATGGCCTTCCTGAGGGGCTGGGCCGCGACCGGCTGCCACCCGGCATACATGGGCATCGGCCCGGTCGCCGCGGTGGCCAAGGTGATGGATAAGGTGGGTCTGTCCCTGGAGGATATGGACCTCATCGAGCTGAACGAGGCCTTCGCCGCCCAAGTGCTGGCGGTGCTGCGGGAATGGAAGCTGCCCAACCAGGACAATCTGAACGTGAACGGTTCCGGTATCTCCCTGGGCCACCCCATCGCCGCCACCGGGGCTCGCATATTGACCACTATGCTGCACGAAATGGAGCGCCGGGAAGCCCAGTTTGGGTTGGAGACCATGTGCGTCGGTGGTGGACAGGGAGTCGCCGCAGTGTTCGAGCGCCGCTAGGCTCTCCCGTTGGCCACAGAGACACGGAGAAGGGGGCGAGAAACTCGGCGGCCGGTTTCGTGGAGCGGCACTAGTTGAGGTGCGGTCCCCCTCCTGTAACTCCCCCCTTTCGCAAAGGGGGGAGTACTGGTTCCTTCCAACTCGCTGGAGAAGGTAGGGGTTCATTCGTTTTCAGCAAGGTTACGCTACATGGGGTACTAGACGGTTGATGAGGATGGGTTATGCCCAGGGTAGTGCATTTCGAGATACATGCCGACGACGTGCAAAGGGCAGTCAAATTCTACGGCGACCTGTTCGGATGGAAGATCAAAGGCTGGGACGGCCCCGTGGAGTACTGGCTCGTAAACACCGGCGAGGACCAGGAGCCGGGAATTGACGGCGCGATAATGAAGCGCCCCGACCCGGCTGCCACCGGCATCAACTACGTGGACGTGCCGTCGGTGGACGAGTTCGCCCAGAAGGCGGTGGAGGGCGGCGGAAGCTTGTGGATGCCCAAGATGGCGATTCCGGGTATGGGCTACGTCGCCGTCTGCCGGGACACCGAGGGTAATGCCTTCGGCCTGTATCAGGATGACCCATCGGCCGCATAGAGCCGGGGCACTCCGACGGGCCACCCTCTCTAGGTCCCATTGACACTTCATTTGAGACACTCTAGGATAATCTTCACCTGCCATGAAGGTTATCCTCAGTTAGCTTCGGCCCGCGATCTCCGCGCATTTCCACTCTGACGCCGAGCGACTGGGGACGCGGCGAAAACGGATTATTAGGGGGAGTAATGGCTAATACCTACGGCGGCGGCGACTTTCAATACAAGTTTGTTGATGACTGGGCCAAATTGCCCGCGGGCACTACCTTCCACGAATGCCCCGGCGTGGCGGTCGACTCCAAGGACAACGTGTACGTCCTCACCCGGGGAGAGCATCCCATTATTGTCCTGGACCGGGAAGGGAACTTCGTCCGGACCTTCGGTGAGGGCTACTTCAGCAATCGGACCCACGGGCTGTACATCGCCCACGACGACTCGTTGCTGATAGCCGACGACGGGATCCACACCATCCAAAAGTTCAGCCCCGATGGGGAAAAATTGATGGAGATCGGGGAGCGCAACAACCCAGCCCCCAGGTGGAGCGGCCAGCCCTTCAACCGCCCGACCTCCGCGGCGATCATGCCCAGCAACGGCGATATCTACGTCTCCGACGGCTACGGCAACTCCCGAATCCACGTGTACACGTCGTCCGGGGAATACAAGCTCTCCTGGGGCAGCTCCGGAATCGACGCCGGCCAGTTCATTCGGCCCCACAACATCGCCGTGGACAGCAACGACCGGGTCTACGTGGTGGACCGGGAGTGCCACCGGATTCAGATATTCGACCCCAAGGGCAACTTCATCACCATGTGGAACAATATCCACCGGCCGGATGCCATGGTGCTGTGGCAGGACCATATCTACGTGGGAGAACTCAACGGAATGGGCGGAGTCGACGACGCCCCCGGCCTGGGCCACCGCGTCACCGTCTACGACCTGAACGGCAAGAGGGTGTGTATCTTCGGCGCCCAAGAGGAGGGCGAAGGAGCGGGCCAGTTCATCGCGCCCCACAGCGTCGCGGTGGACTCCAAGGGCGCCATCTACGTGGGCGAGGTGTCTTTCACCATCCGCGGCTCCAAGATGGACCCGCCCAAGGAGCTGCGCAGCCTGTCCAAGTACGACCGCAACTGGTAGGGTAGCGGCCGGCCATCGGCTAACAGCTATCAGCGAACAGCAGTGAGCCATCGGCGTCGATCCGCGAGCCGATGGCTCATCCTCAAGGGGGGCACGAGTTTGAGCGATCTTGGGGAAACCACCACCGTCCGTTGGGATAGCGCCCTGGAGGCCATCGAGCGCTGCCACGAGTTGGGCTGGACCGATGGCCTTCCCGTGGCGCCTCCCACCGAACACCGGGTCGGCCAGTTCGTGGAATCCGTGGGACGCCCCGCCTCAGAGGTGGTGGGGGAGCTTCCGGAGCGCCGCCGCGAGATAACCGTCGGTAAGGTCGCCGCCAACGCGGTGATGGCCGGGTGTCTCCCGGAACATCTGCCGGTGCTCATTGCCACCACCGAGGCGATGCTGGACCCCGTGTTTAACCTGGTAGGGCCTTCATCCAGTATGGGCGGGTCGGCGATCCTGGTCATCGTCAACGGCCCGGTGGTTCAAGAGCTGAACATCAACACCAGGAACAACCTCTTCGGTCCCGGCAACCGGGCCAACATGACCATCGGCCGGGCGGTTCGTCTGATCCTGATGAACGCCTGCGCCGCCATCCCCGGCCTGTTCGACCGCTCGGTGCTCGGCCATCCGGGCAAGCTCTCCTATTGCATCGCCGAGGCGGAAACCGAGACCCATTGGACCCCATTGCACGTGGAGCGTGGCTTTGCTCCCGGCCAGAGCGCGGTGACCGTGTTCGCCTCCGAGGCCCCCCGGCAGGTCCGGGCCCGTGGGGAGCCGGAGGCCATCCTGCACTCTGTCGCCGACGTGGCCTCCAGCCTGGGTACCAGCATGTCCACCTCCGGCTCCGTGGGCGATCCCAGCGTCCGGATACGCCAGGGAGAGATCGTGGTGACCATCGCCGGCAACTCTACCCTCTGGCGCGACTGGACCAAAGAGCAGGTCCGCAACTATCTTCACACCCGAATCCGCCGGTCGGTGGCCGATTTGAAAAACGCGTGGGTGTTGCCTGAGCCGGTTGAGCCGGGAGACGACGGGAGGTTCCTGTCTCTGGTGCCGGAGCCGGAGGACATCCTCCTGGTGTTCGCCGGAGGCGTGGAGGCCAACATGTCCTCGGTCATCCCCAGTTGGGGACCGAAGGTCGGTTCCACCGCGGTGACCAAGGCGGTCGCAAATTGAGGGCATCCGGGCGGGCGCCCCACACTGAAGCGAGGCACGCTTGGCTGAGAAAAAGACGTACCTGCTGAAGGGGACCCTGTTGGGGGCCTGTAACTGCGGCTGGGGTTGCCCCTGCAACTTCGAGGAGCCGCCCACGCCGGGATACTGCGAGGGCAACTATGTATGGCACGTGGAGCATGGCCACTACGCCGGGACCGCGTTGGACGGGAGCACTTTTGCCATATACAACAGATTCCCCGGCGCCGTCCACGAGGGAAATGCCACAACGGTGGTCATGATCGACGACCAGGTACCTCTGAAGCAGCGGACCACCGTAGAAGCCTTGATCCAAGAAGTCCCGCCTTTCAGCGTCTTCATGGACCTCACTTCCGACTTTCGAGGTTTTCGCTACCTGCCCATTAACCTTCGATTGGACGGAATCCGCAGCAGAGTAACTATCCCCGGCGTCCTGGAATTGCAGTTCGGGCCGATGAAGAATCCCGTGACCGGCGAAGACGAGCTGGCAACCTTGAACAAGCCGACGGGGTTCACGTCGAATGTCCAAGAGCTATGCTCCGCCGATACCCACCGGTTCAACGTCGAGGGCATGACCTTCGACTACAGCGGAAAATACGGGGAGTTCTCTCCCTTCGTCTATTCTCCCGCGTAGCGCCGAATCGATCATCTGCCGGCGAACCGGAGTTTGAAGCAGTTGTCCCACGGCCGAAGGAGGAAATCATGCCTGAAGGAACCGAACACATATTGGTCAACCCGACCACCGAAGCCATCATCGCGCCTTTCGACGGCGCGCCCCGGCTGCCCACCCTGGCGGGGACCCGGCTGGGTGTCATTGACGATAGCAAACGGAACGCCGACGTGCTGCTGGAGGAGCTGGTGGACCTTCTCCGGACCCGGTACGAGATCTCCGACGTCAAGTGGCACCGGAAGCCCAGCGCTTCCAAACCGGCGGACCCGGAGGTGATCCGGGAGCTGGCGGAGAGCTGCGACTCGGTGATCGTCGCCGTCGGCGATTGAGGCTCCTGCAGCGCGTGCAGTGTGCACGACGGCATCCACGTGGAGAACGCCGGCATACCCTCGGCCACCATCTGTACCGATCGCTTCCATCCAACCGCGGCGGGCATGGCCAAGATGTGGGGCGCGCCCGACTACCCCACCCTGTTCACCGAGCATCCCATCGAGAACCTCACCCGGGAGCAGCTGCGCCTCCGGGCCGAGGAATTGGCGCCACAGGTGGTCCGGGTCCTGGTCGGCGACGGGCGTTAGGGTCCCGCCAAGGCACGTGCCCTTAAGGCGACTCACGGGAAGATGGCCACAGAGGCATAGAGACACAGAGTTATTACGTCTTATTTATGTCTCTGTGCCTCTGTGCCTCTGTGGCTAACTCCACTCCGGCCGCTTCCCGTGTGCGTGTTCAGCTACGCATGTCGGGCGGCAACAGGTTGGGGATGGTATCTTCGATGGGATAGGTCTCGTTGCACTGGTGGCAGATCAGCGACCCGGTGACCACCTCATCCCCTTCCTCGGTTTCCACCTTCAGTTCCAGCTCGCCCTTGCACACCGGGCAGGCCAGGATTTCCATAAGCGCCTTTTTCAATGGCCCTCCATTTGGCGGTCAGCTTTCAGCTATCAGCCCAGCCGGCGGAATGGTGATGGCCGGCCTGCTGATACGAGGATAACCCTCCGGTCCGGCGGTCCCCCGGCTACGCCAGTCCCTGCTCGAACAGGGCGGAGAGGATGTCGGCCAGGCCAAAGACCACCAGTCCAATTATCAGTACGGCGGTTGTACCGGTCAGACGGCCACGGGTCCGGGCCCACCAGCCCCGCTCCGGGGCCGCCTCCTCCGGGTAGCTCTGCCGGTGCAGAAACCGAACGATATAGAACATGTACATCGCCAGGACTATTTTCACGGCCAGGACGGCCACATAGGCCACGCTTACTGCGTCCTCGGTTAGCCTGGCCGCCGAGAGAATGACGCCGGTGATCAGCAACACCCCGATGGCGGTGCCAATCAGCCCTCGAAACTCGACGCCGAGGGTCCGTCCGGTCTCCAGTGGGAGGGGAGACCGCCGGATGCTCGGGCGCAACACCATCAGGTAGAAGAGGCCTCCGCCCACCCAAGCCACGGCGGCCAGGGCATGGCCCCAACGGATGACTACCAGAATCCAGTCCAGGACACTCATGCTCGAGGGCCGTCCATAACCGTCGGCTGCAATTCCCGCGTAGCCACGTGGAACTAACCCTGGGCCATTTCGCGCACGATGCGGACTATTCCATCCTCGTCGAGGGTGCTGATGTGCTTCTTGAAGATCCGCCCCGATTTGTCGATGAAGTAAGTCGTGGGGAAGTGCTCCAGTTGGTACGAATAGGCGATCCGGCCCCCCTGGTCGGTGGCGAACTGGTAGGTCAACCCCAACTCGTCGATGAAATCCTTCGCGTCCTGCTCGGAATCGAAGCCCTGGGGCACGAACATTCCCAGGAACCGGACCTCTTCATCCTTTAGCTGCTGCCAGGCTTTCTCGAAGGCAGGCATTTCCGCCCGGCAAGGCGGGCAGGTGGGGTACCAGAAGTTGAGCACCACCGCGTTGCGGCCTTCTTGGGCCGATAGCTTGAACTCCGCGCCGTCGAAGCTGGTCACCAGGAAGTCCGGGGCCTTCTCCGCTTGCGGGCCGCGGCTGCAGGCAAGCAGGAGCAGCAGCAATATGGGGAATATTATCCGGGCGGCGGCCCTCTGCCACCGGCGCACCGCCGGGCGGGTGACGGGAGAAGGCGGACATATTTCCGGAGTCATGGCCAAAGGCTTCAAGCCTCTTCTCGTCTCGCGGCGGGCGGGAAAATCTGCCCGCGGGGCATTCAGCACCCGGCGGCGGGCGATGACTTTTCCTGGATGTACTCTTATCAGTCTATAGACGGCGCCACGCAGGGTCAATTATCTCGCGTCCGGTGTTTCGCGAATGGGCCGATTCCCGGTCCGTCATTCCGTGGGCCGCCTGGATTCAGCACGCTTCTCTGGGTTCCGGCCTTCGCCGGAAAGACCATGGCGGGGAGGGGACCGAGCGCAATGGAGCCTGAGTAAGCCTTGTTGGCCACGCAGTCCATCGGCAGGGTAGGCAGAATCGAGTGGCCCTCCGAAGGCAGGCTGGGGAGCCGTCGGCGGCATACCCTTGACTTCGGCTCTCAAGGTACTAGAATCGACGCAGGCGACCCGGTGGAGGCACCGCAATGCGGCTGGAGAACAAGGTTGCTCTGATCAGCGGCGGGGCCAGGGGTATGGGCGCTGCAGAAGCCAGGCTGTTCGCCCGCGAAGGAGCCAGCCTGGTCATTGGCGACATCCTGGAGGAAGAAGGCCGGCAGACCGAGGCCCAAATCAACGAAAGCGGCGGCAAGTGCCTGTTCGTCAGGCTCGACGTCACCAGCGAGGACGACTGGCGGCGGGCCGTCGGCGCTACGGTAGCCCGGTTCGGCAAGCTGGACGTTCTGGTCAACAATGCCGGAATCTTCCCCTTGGGAAGGGTCGAGGAGACTAGCCCGGAGATGTGGGATCAGGTGATGGCGATCAACGCCAAAGGCGTCTTCCTGGGCACGAAGTATGTCATCCCCGAGATGCGAACCGTCGGTGGCGGCTCGATCATAAACATCTCATCAATCGCCGGGCTGGTCGGTAGCGCCCTGGCGGCGGCCTATAGTGCGTCAAAGGGGGCCGTGCGTCTGTTCACCAAGGCCACGGCCATCCAGTGTGCCCGCTACGGCATCCGGGCGAACTCGGTCCATCCGGGGGTCGTTGAGACCTTGATGACGGCCGGCACCTTGCTTCCCGACGAGGCCGGCCGCCAGACTCATATCGCCAGGGCTCCTCTCGGCCGGCTGGGGCAACCGGTGGATGTGGCCAACGGCGTGCTTTACCTGGCCTCCGATGAGTCCTCTTTCGTCACCGGAAGCGAGTTGGTTATAGATGCCGGCCTGACGGCCCAGTAGGCCCGTCACAGGCCGGGGATACCCCAAGACGTTTTGGCTGGCGGCCGCGGCCGCCTCGGTATCTGGAGCGGTGGACACCAGTGCCCCGTCTCTGAATTGCTCGCAACTCGTATTGCGCTCTAGACCCTGTATTTCCTTGCGGCTCCGCCCGGATGGCCCGACAGGGAAAATCCAGGGTCGAAGGAGTATCGAGTGAGAAAGCAGTTATCCATGAAGGAGGTAGCACAGTGCGGCTGGAGAACAAAGTTGTCCTTATCAGCGGAGGCGCCAGAGGGATGGGCGCCGCGGAGGCCAAGCTATTTGCCGGTGAAGGCGCCAAGGTGGTCATCGGCGACGTCCTAGAGGAAGAGGGCCGCCGCACGGAGGCCGAGATCGGAGAGAGCGGCGGCGAGTGCTTATTCGTCCGGCTGGACGTTTCCAGTGAGTCAGATTGGATCAAGGCCGTCGCCGCCACGGTGGAGCGGTTCGGCAAACTGGACGTGCTGGTCAACAACGCCGGCATCTACCGCACCGAGAGGGTGGAGGAGACCAGCGGAGAGTGTGGGACCAGGTGATGGAGATCAACGCCAAGGGCGTATTCCTGGGCACGAAGTACGCCATCCCCGAGATGCGGAAGGCCGGAGGCGGGTCGATAGTCAATATCTCCTCGACGGCAGGCCTGGTCGGCAACCCGACCTCGGCGGCCTACAGTGCGTCGAAGGGCGCCGTGCGTCTATTCACCAAAGCCACCGCCATTCAGTACGCTGGCGAGGGCATCCGGGCCAACTCCGTCCACCCGGGCACCATCGAGACGCTGATGACGGCCCCACTGCTGGCCACCGAAGCCTACCGCCGGAACCGCCTGGAACGGACCCCCTTGGCCAGGATCGGCCGCCCCGAGGACGTGGCCTACGGCGCCCTTTACCTGGCCTCCGACGAGTCGTCATTCGTGACCGGAAGCGAGCTGGTAATCGATGGCGGCCGGACCGCCCACTAACCGGCGACAAGCCACCAACACACGGAGAACACAGAGGCTCTTAGCCGTTCTGTGTTCTCTGTGCCTCAGTGGCGGACAATGGTCTTGCTTCGCCGGGTTACCTGCCCATGGCGTAGGCGTCGCGACGAGGATCGGCGCCGGCGCTCAGTCCGCCCCGCTCCCGGTCGACCTGGATGCCGCACAGGTTACCCACCTTCACCGTCCATTCATCCCATACCTCCACCTTGTGGCCGCGCCGCTCCAGTTCCGCCAGGGTGTCGGACGGGATTCGGCCCTCGGCCCCCACCGCCCCAGGGGTGTAGGCGTGGGGCCAGAAGGAGTTGGGAAAGCTCCAGGTGGAAATCCGGGGAGCTTCAATCGCCTGCTGCAGGTCCATCCTGAACTCGGCCACATTCAGGAACAGCTGGACCATCGACTGACATTGCACGTCCCCGCCGGGAGTGCCGAAGGGCATCCACACCTTGCCGTCCCGCATTGCCAGCGCGGGGTTCGGGGTGAGCCGCGGCCGTTTGCCCGCGACCAGGGCGCACGGGTGGTCCGGGTCCAGCCAGGTCTGGGAGCCGCGGGATGAGACCGTGAAACCAAGCCCCCGGGCCACGGGCGTGTTGCCCATGCTGTCGCTGGGGGTCGCGGAAAAGGCGTTGCCCCAACGGTCGATCACGCACAAGTAGCTGGTATCCGCCTCCATAACGCCGGCAAGCGCCTTCGGGTGGGCCACTCGGGTGGCGGGACCATCGCCGTTCTGGAAGGCCCACGGATTCCCGGCAAGGGGCATCTCGGGGGTGGCCAGCCGCGGGTCGATGGCGCCGCGCCGGTCGGCCGCGTAAGCTTTGGACATCAGCCCGTCCATGGGGACGTTCACGAAGTCCGGGTCTCCGTAGTAGCTGTGGCGGTCGGAGAAGGCGATCTTCAGGGCTTCCAGAAGCGTGTGCAGGTAGTCCGGGCTGTTGTGGCCCATACCCTTGAGGTCATATCCTTCAAGGATTTGAAGGGTCTCGATGCTCACCGGGCCCTGGCACCAGGGTCCGCAGGTATAAACATCTATGCCCTTGTAGCTCCCGGCGGCCGGCTTCTCCAACTTCACGTGGAAATCAGCCAGGTCCTCCATGGTCAGGAGGCCGCCCCCTTCCTGGACGAAGCGTACCATCTCCTCGCCGATATCACCCAGGTAGAAGAAGTCCCGCGCTGCCTGGATCGCGGCCTCCCGGCCCCTGGAAGCGTTATCCCGCTCCACCTCGATCAGGCGACGGAAGGTCCTCGCCAAGTCCGGCTGCACCAGCACATCGCCGATGTCCGGCACCTTTCCCCCGGGGTAATAGGCCTCCATGCTGGTCGGCCAGCCCGAGATGGGTGAATTCTCCAGGTTGTTCACCAGGGCGCGGTGGAGGGTCGCCGGGATGGGGAACCCACCTTCGGCCAACTCCAGCGCCGGAGTGACCACCTGCTCGAAGCTCATGGTGCCGTACAGCTTGATGGCCGTCAGCCAAGCATCGGCGGCCGCCGGGGTAACCGTTCGCATGACCCCTTTAGGCAGGTCGCCGTTGACGTGGTTGTTGTAGTAGTCGATGCTGGCGGCCTTGGGCCAAACGCCCAGTCCGCTGATGGTCACCGTTTCCCCTCGCTGGGCGTCGTGCAGGATGATGGGAGCCACCCCGCCGAAACTCGTGTATTGGGGCAACGTCACGTTGATTACAATCCCGGCGGCTACCCCGGCGTCGGTGGCGTTTCCGCCCTGCTCCAGGATGCGGTAGCCCGCGGCCGTGGCCAGGTAATGTCCCGCCGAGACCATGTGGGTGGTGCCGGTTATCAGGGGCCGGTAGCTTCTGAGTCCGATAGCCACAATACACCTCCTGTGAGGGTATCCTTAGATTTGGTTCCGCGCCATGGCCGCTGCGGCCCGGAGTCTGCCCGGCTGGTCCCCTGCCTCTTCTTTCGGGACAGAAGAATCAAGGGGTTTGAGGAAACACCAGACGGGGAGTTCGGAGCGGCCCGGCATCGTTGGACGAAATGATACCGTCGGCGTGGCCCGGTGTCAACGGAGGCCGGCCCGCGGCGTAGCTAGGGCGGACCGAGGCGGGACGAATGGGGCACAAATCTACACGAACCCCCGAAGCTCCACCGCCCTGGCCACCCGTTCCACGGCGATCTCGAAAGCGGCCTGCCTGTAGGTAATGCGATCGGCGGAGACCCGCTTCCTCACCTGATGGAACGCCTTCGTTATGGTCTTGCGCAGCTCTTCGTTGACCCGTTCCTCCTCCCAGTGGAATTCCTGCAGGTTCTGGGTCCACTCGAAATAGGAGACGATGACCCCCCCGGCGTTGACCAGGATGTCAGGTAGGACCACCACGCCGCGATCGTTGAGAATCTCGTCCGCCACCGCGGTCATGGGGCGGTTGGCCCCCTCCAGAATGTAGGATGCCTTCACCCGGGGAGCGTTTTCAGAGGTGATGACGTTGTCGATGGCGGCGGGGACCAGTACCTCGCACTCCAGCTCCAGCAGCTCGGCGTTGGTAATACGCTCCCCGCCGGGGAAATCCGCCACCGCGCCGCCGGCCTGTCTGTGTCCCAGCAGCTCGGTGATATCCAGCCCATTTGGCGCGTAAACCCCTCCCTGGACGTCACTCGTCGCGACTACCTTGCAACCCATGGCGTGAACCAGCCGGGCCGCCCAGGACCCGACGTTCCCGAACCCTTGTATAGCAATCCGGGCACCGGCGGTGTCCAGGCCGTAGACCTTGGCAGCCTCCTCCAGCACGTAGGCAACGCCGCGGCCGGTCGCCGGCTCCCGGCCCAGCGAGCCGCCGAGTTCCACGGGTTTGCCCGTGACGATGGCGGGGGAATGGCCGTGGAGCTGACCGTAGGCGTCCATCATCCAGGCCATCGTTTGAGCGTTGGTACCCAGGTCCGGTGCGGGAATATCACGGTTGGGCGCCAAGAGGTGCGCGATGTTCAGGGTGTAGCGGCGAGTGAGCCGGTTCAGCTCCCTGATGCTCAGGCTGCCAGGGTCGCACTGAACGCCGCCCTTGGCGCCTCCGTAGGGAAGCTCCACCAGGGCCGTTTTCCAGGTCATCAGCGCGGCCAAGGCCCGCACCTCGTCCAGGTCCGCCGCGGGATGATACCGCACGCCCCCTTTGTATGGCCCGCGGGCGCCGTTGTGCTGAACCCGGTACCCGCTGAACACCTTAATTCGCCCATCGTCCATCCGAATTGGGACCTGTACCTGAAGCTCGCGCCAGGGCCGCCGCAGCATATCTCGGAGGCCACCGGACAGATTGAGCCGTTCGGCAGCCCGGTCAAAAAAGAGGTTCACCTGTTCGAAGGGAGTCATTGCCTCTTTCAATTCCATCGGCGGGGCCTCCTCAAGTGCGCACCAAATAGCGGGGGACACGGCTTCCCACTATCTCAGGATAACCGAATTGGGCGCTAATTACGCGTTCGTTCAATCTGATGTTTGATGGGTAAAAACGGTAGCGCCTTCTGGCCACCAGCCGGGTCACGGCTGGCAACGGCCGGGCCGCAGTCGTCCGGTCGAAGTCTTCCGCCTGCCCACCACCAACAACAGGGAAGGCAAGACCAGCAGGGCGGCCCCCGCGGCCATAAGAATCATCGTGGCGGTGATGATCCCGTAGGTTGAGAACATGGGCATGGGCGCGAAGCTCATCACCGCGAAACCGGCCACGCTGGAGGCCGCGGAGCCGGTCAGGGCCACGCCCGTGCCGCCGGCGGCAGCCCGGAGGGCGGCAACCGGGTCGGGGTCCCGCCGCCATTCCTCCCTGAAGCGCTGGGTCATATGGATAGAGTAGTCGATGCCCACGCCGATGGACACGGCGGCGACGGTGGCCGTGACGAAGTTCAAATGGAAGCCGGCCAGGTACATGAAAGCGTAAAGCCATGAGACCACCAGGCCGACCGGAATTATGGTCACCAGGGCAAAGGCGAATGAACGCATCCAGATGACCAGAATCACGAAGCAGGCCACCACCGCCAATGGCAGGGAGGTACTCATAGCACGGGTGGTGGCCTGGAGCATCGATTCCCGGGTGAAAGGGGAGCCGGTCAGCCCGGCGAAGGACACGGTGGGCAGCTCCCGCAGGGGCGCCAGGTCCCTCTCCAGGGCCTCCCGGGCAACGCCCACCCTGGCCTGCTGCCGGGTACCTAGGATACCCAGGACGATGATGGTCCCCTGGTCCTGGTTCGTGGCGGGGTTATGGAAAAGGGTCTCCCGGACCTGGTCGGAGTCGTACGCCAGAGTGTCCGCGTCCAGGGGAACCCCTGCCGCCACCATGTAATCGTAGGCGGCCCGCACCTGGGCCGGGGTGTCGGGAATCCGGTCTCCGTCGGCGTCGGTGATGGCCACGCCGGTGCCGGCCAGCACCCTGGAGCTGGCGTACTCGTTGGTGGTGATGCGCGAGAGCAGGGTGAGGACCGTCCGGAGGTACAATGACACTTCCCCATCCTCGGTCTGCCCAACCGCCTCGTTGTCGCCCAACCGGTCCAGCAAGGCCTGGATTCCGGCCAGCGGCTCCAGGGCCGTCAGGTCTCCTTCGATGTACAGCACCGCCGGCTCGCCGGACAGGGCCGGGACGGTGTGCTGGTCCAGCTTGTCGAGGCTGACCACGAAGTCCGAATCGGCGTCGAAAAACTCCTTGACGTCCATCTCCGGCTCGAGCTGGAACGCCAGGTAAGTGGCGGCTACGGTCAGGAGAGCGACGGCGGGCAAGACGGCCCAACGGTGGCGGGCGAACAGCACCACCAGGCCACGGACAATGTCTCGGGCCAGGAGGCCGTACCTGGATGAAGGATTGGGCCGGCTTCCGGCGGGGGCCCCGGGGTTGGACGAGGCGTCTCCGGCGGCCGTCGCGATGCGCTCACGGCGCTGGTCCAGCCGCATGATCACCAGGGGGAGGAACATTCCCATGATGATATAGCTGGCGAACACGGCGACGCCGGCGGCGATGCCGAAACCGATCACGGTCTCGATGCCCGAGGTTGCGTTAGCCAGGAAGGCAACGCCGTCGGACAGCATGGCCAGGGTCAGCGCCCCCAGCACGCCGGCGAACCCGGACACCAACGCCAGGGAGGGCTGGTGGACCCGCCGGCGCTCTTCCTGGTAGCGGGCCACGGCGTGAATGACGAAGTCCACCCCCAGGGAGATCATGGCGATGGGGACGATGAGGTCCAGCGTCAAGGACGACTTGAGTCCCAGCAGGTTCGACCCCCCCCTGAGCCAGACCAGGAGCATGATCAGCGCCAGGAAGGTGAGGCCCACGACCCGAACCGAGCGCAGGGTCAGGCCCACCACCGCCAGCACCAGCACCACGGTGGCGGCGATGAAGGGGACCGCGGTACGGCCCTGCTCCTCCGACTCCAGGTTGATATCGATGGCAATGCCCCACAACCGGAAGCTGGACTGGTCTCCCCGGAGGATCTCCTGGACCCGGCGGTTGAATCGCTCCTTGCCCAGGGTAACCTCGTCGCCGGCCGGGCTGATGGTGAGGGGGCCGCCACCCAGCTTCTGATTGTCCGAGGCCACGAAGGCCGACAGCGCCTCCGCCCGCCAGTACTTGATCTCCCGGCCATCAACCAACCGCAGCTCGAAGGATGCGTCCTTGGATAGAGAGTCACGCATCGGCTCGCCGGTGGGGCTCTCCAGGATTCGATGAATGGCCTGCTTCACCTGGCCGTCGGTGGCCGTCTCCAGGGTGGCCCGGACCGAAGGGTCCAGCCGGAGCACGCCCTGCACCGCATCGGCGATGGTGAAGACGCCGAATATCTGGCGTTCATTGTCGGGGTCGTAGCCGTTGTAGAGGAGCGGCCCCAACTCGGACCGGCGCAGCGCTTCCTCGTTCAGGTACAGCTCCCAAAGGGGTTCCTGGCGCAGGATGTCCCGCTCCCGATCCTCGATGATGACGCTGGTGATGTGGATCCGGGGCCGGAAGCGGTCGTTCACCTTCTTCTGAAGGTCGAAAACCGGTCCGCCCGGTTCTTGGGACGCCTGTTCCTCCGGGGCCATCAACACCAGAGGCACGGCCAGGAGGCCGGTGACCACCAGAACCGCGGCGATGAACCACCCGGAGTGCCGCGTCAGAAGTTCCCCGATACGTTGCCCGGTGCTTATTGCACCACCTCACGGCTTCGCAGGTCCTCAACCTGCTCCAGGGAATATCCCATGCCGAGCAAGACCTCCTCCGTGTGCTGGCCGGTGACGGAACCGACGAAGCGTATCTGCCCCGGCGTCTCGGACATGCGCAGGGGGATACCCACCTGGGATACCTTGCCCTCGGGAAGGCCCGGCGCCTCCACCTCCACGACCATGCCTCGATGGGCCACCTGGGGGTCCGCCAGGGCTTCCTCGATGCTGTACACCTTACCCACGGAGATGTTCTGGTCTCTCAAGAGTTCGAACCATTCATCCCGGGTCCGGGTGCGGAAGGTGTCTTGCAGGAAGCCGAGGATTTCCTGCCGTTGTGGACCCCGGGCGCGTTGCTGCGGGACCAGGTCTTCCCGCCCCATGGTCCGGCAAAGGTTTTCCCAGAACCAGGGTTCGATGGCGGCGACGGACAGGTATTTGCCGTCACTGGTCTCGTAGACGTTATAGTAGGGAGCGGCCCCGTTCAGCATGCTCCCTCCCCGTTGGGGCGCCCGGTTCCAGGCCAGCATGTTCGATATGACGCCCTCCAGCATGTACAGCACGCCGTCGGTCATGGCGATGTCGAGGTACTGTCCTCTTCCCGTGCGCTCTCGAGCCATCAGGGCCGCCAGGATGGTCACCGCCGCGCACAGGCCTCCCCCGGCGTAGTCCGCCATCAGGTTGAGGGGGATTGACGGCTTTTCCTCTTCCGAGGGACCGATCAAGCCCAACGCTCCGGCCAGGGAGATGTAGTTGATGTCATGTCCCGCCAGATGTTTGTAGGGCCCATCCTGTCCGTAGCCGGAGATGGAGCAGTAAACGATGCGCGGGTTGATCTCCTTAACCTTCTCGTAACCCACCCCCAGGCGTTCCATCACTCCTGGACGGAACCCTTCGATCACGACGTCGGCGTCCCGGATCAGGTGGTAGAACAGCTCCAGGGCCTCGGGCTCCTTCAGGTTCAAGCCAATACTCTGTTTGTTCCGCCGTAGCGAGTTGTAGGCGGCGTGCCTTCTCTCATCCTCGGGGTTTTCAATGTGGTTCACCACCCGCTCGTACGCCACCCGGTCGCCCGTCATCGGCCGCTCCAGCATCAGCACTTCGGCGCCCAGGTCGCCCAGGATCATGGTGCAAAACATACCGGGTGTGTTCCGGCAGAAGTCCAAGACCTTGATTCCTTCGAGAGCTTGCATTCGCTGACTCCTCCGCCAATCAGTAAGTCCCCGCCAATTATAGCCGACATCGGCCGGCAACCAGCGGCCCACGGATCTATTCGCGGTGGACCGGGCTTTTCGAGCGACAATATTCTTTCTGGCCAGGACCGCCGACGGCAACGGTTGCGAAAATGCGCCGCTGCCCACGAAGGGAGGCCACCCCACCATCGTCATCCCGGCGAAGGCCGGAATCCAGGGAGGCAAGACTGGACCCCGGCCTTCGCCGGGATGACGGAGGGGCTTCGCCGGTCTGCGGGCCGGGTAACAAGCCATTTGCGAGACTCTAGGCCAAGGCACCCTCCCCATCATCGTCATTCCGGCGAAGGCCGGAATCCAGAGATGCATTGGCTGGACCCCAGCCTTCGCCGGAATGACGGACCGGGTATCTAGCCGTTTGCAAGACGTTGGACTCGTGCCGCTTCCAAGTAGCCCGGATGCTTTAGGTGGGGGGACCCCATCCTCGCCTCCCCGCGCGCGGCGGTGTAAATTGCGATAGACTTTCGTTGACTCGGGCACTCGACGAAGGCAGGAGGTGACCATGGACCTGGGGCTGAACGGCAAGGTGGCAATGATAACCGGCGGGAGCCGGGGCCTGGGGAAACAGGCGGCAACGAGCCTGGCCCGAGAAGGCTGCAAGATATCGATCTGTGCCCGCGGCTCGGAGACCCTCGACGCCGCCGTGGCCGAGTTCAAGGCCCAGGGTTACCAGGTCCACGGCGTACCGGCCGACGTTACCAGTGATGACGACGCCGCCCGGTTCTACAGCGAGACGGTCGCCAACCTGGGGTACCCCGACATCCTGGTGAACAACGTGGGCGGCCGCCGCGGCTCGGTGATCTTCGAGGAGACCAGCCTGGAACAGTTCCGCGAAGGGCTGGAGGTCAACCTGGTCAGCGCGTTCCGCATGGTGGGCCTGGTACTGCCCCACATGAAGGCCCAGGGCTGGGGACGCATCGTCAATATCTCCTCGATCTTCGGCCGGGAGCACGGTGGCTCCATCGATTACATGACGGCCAAAGCCGGGCTCATCGCTTTCTCCAAGCACCTGGCCCTGCAACTAGCGCCTCTCAACATCCGGGTCAACAGCGTGGCTCCAGGCTCCATCGACTTTCCCGGCGGGAGTTGGGACCGCTTCCAAAAGACCAACACCCCGGAGGTGGTGGCCGAGTTCATCGCCCGGAACCTCCCCGCGGGCCGGTTTGGCTGGCCTGAACCCATCGGCGAGACCGTGGCCTTTCTGGCGTCGGACCGGTCCGATCTGATTACCGGCGCCTGCATCAATGTGGACGGCGGCCAGTCCCGGTCGTTGTTCTGACAGCGGTCAGCACTCAGCTTTCAGCGATCAGCGGACGACTGTAAGCCACGGGGTTGCTGCCGGTCAGCAGATTCGAGTCGGACCACTTCTTCTTACAGCTGACAGTTGAGCGCTGACCGCTACCGGTGACTCAGCCCCCCCAGGAACTCCCGCCAGGCGGCGGCGCACTTCTCGGGCGCCGAGTGCTGCACGTAGCCGCTGGTGCCGGGAATAACCAGCATCTGCCCGTTGGGCATCAGATCAGCTACGCCCCGCGTGCGGCCCGGAGTGTTGGCATGGCTGTGCTCGGCCACCAGGGCCAGCGTCGGCGTTTGAATCTTGGGCATTATGTCAGATAAATCCTGGGTGGCCAGATAAGCCAGGGTCTCCAGCACCACCCGCTGCGGCGTTTGGGACATCTGCTGAATGTACCACTCGTGGTGGGCCGCCGACTCGGTTGGGTCCACCCGTTGGTTGGCCGTCTTACGGACCCAGGCCTCCACCCCCTCCTCCTGCACCAGCCGGTAGTACTCCAGGTAGGTGGCCACCCCGGCAAACTTGTAGGGCGAAGTACAGACCATCAGGGAATTGAGCCGCTCCGGGTGGTCGTAGGCGAATTGCAGGCCAATCGTCCCGCCAATGGTCTCCCCGATGAGGTGCACCCTCTCCAACCCCAGGTGATCGAGCAGGCGGAGCAGGTCGGTCCCAAAATTGCTCAACGACCAGTCGTAGCCCTCCGGGGGGACCGAGGACCGGCCGAAGCCCCTGGCATCCAGGCGAACCACCCGGTACTGGCGGGCCAGCAGGGGGACCCAAGCGTACCAGAGGCGGGAACTCTTGGCGTTGCCGTGGTGCAGCACCACTGTCTCGGGCGTCCTCCACGGGTCGGTGTAGTCGTCGTCCTCGTAGTACATCTCCAGGGTATCGTCCAACCGGACCGTTGGCATAGTTCACCTCCTTGTGGTGCCCGTGTCGGTGGCCCTTCTCCTGCTAGGAAAGAGCGGTGCCGGCCGATGCTTTTGACCCTCTCGCCAATGCTAATGGGTGAGAACTACGAACGTTGGAAGGCGGGCTCAGTCCACCAGGGGAATGGCGATGGAGACCCGGGGCTTGCTGCCAGCGACCTTGGTAGTATGGCCGCGCCCGGTCTGGTCGTCGGCCAGGAGCACGTCGCCGGGATTGAAGATCCGTTTGCTTCCGTCGCCCAGGCCGATCTCCATCTGCCCTTCCAGGGTGATGACGTACTGGCGGCGCGGCGCGGTGTGCCAGCCCGACAACGTCCCTGGCGCCACGCGGCGGAACAGGATCCCGGTCGCGGATTGCATCGCGGTCAGCTCGAAATCGGCCATCTGCTCGTATGACAACTCCAGCTCCTCGAAGTGGGACTCCCCATCCTCTCCGGAATAGACCCTGACCACTTGCATCGCGATTCTCCCCGCTGGTGCCGGCTCCCCGGTGCCGGCACTAAGTGCTCGAATGCGGCTGGAAAGTGCTGCCCGGACCGGCCGGCCGGACCGGCGCAATAATAACAACTGGCCCCAGGGGCGTCAATAACAGAGCGTGACCCGGTAGCCTGACCCATCCCGTCACCAGCGATGAAAGGGACCGGGATCGGCTCCTCTCGCATTCAACCCACCCATATTCCCCTCAAAGAAAGCAGGCACTCATACCTGAATTGCCAGGGTCATATTGACCCAGCCAGCGGTATCGGCCATATAATAGCTCATCGTGGCCCAGGAAGAAGGAACCGGGATGAAGAAACAGTTGAATCAACCTGGAAGAGGAGACGCTGGGCTACACACCGCCGGACCGGGTCCGCGTCTTGACGCCCCGCATGCGCGAGGCGGGCGGGAGTCGTGACGGGCCCATCCCGGCCGCGAATCGGTATGGGACGCCAGCGTCTCAGACCCGATCACAGACCCGATCAATTGAGGAGGTGCACGATTTGGAACCCATGATCAGGAACATCAGCAGCTTCGGCACGCCGCTAACCTCGTCAGCCCGGCTGGTTTGGCTGGACGATAACCCCCCAACCTGCACAATGACCTACTCGGAGATCAAGCCCGGCAAGACCAGCATTCACCATATCCATCCCTGGGAGCACGAAGTCTACATCATCAGCGGGTCGGGAACCTTGGTGTGTGACGGCAAGGAGTACCCGGTAAGGGACGGTGACGCCCTCTACATACCGCCCAACGTGGACCACTATACCCTGAACAACGGGGGCCGGGAGGACATTCATCGTATCGAGGTCAACCACCTGATCGCCGCCCAGAGCGGCGGCGCGCAGAATGAAGGTGGGACCGGGACCGGTCAGCCCCCGGTGATACGCAACTACCGGGACTTGAATAAGGAAACAGGGCACGAAATCCTCGGCTCCAGAGACGGCGCGCCCAACTATTTGATGCTCTACAACGGCGCGATGGCGCCCGGCGCGGTCTCGCATCCCGACACCGGCGGGCACAACCATCCTTGGGAACACACGGTGTTTGTCCTGGACGGGCAGGCCACTCTGGTCTGCGGCGGAAAGGAGTACACTGTTTCCCAAGGTGACGCCATTCTGGTGCCCCCTAACGTTCACCACCAGTGGCGCAACAACAGCGACGCGCCCATGAACCGGGTGACCTTCAATCCGCTGTCGTCGGAAGGGCACGGCGGATAGGCCCTCGGCCCGGCTGCGTGGGGCCACGAATTCCAGGCGATGGCGGCCCTGGTTCGGGCGGCCCTTCGTTGGGCCGGGCGCATCGGCGACTTGACCGTTTGAAACCCGGCGGCCTCCCGCTCGGATGATGAGAAGCGTGCGGCGTGTCCGCGCGTCTGAGAAACATGGAAGATGCAGACCACCGCATCAGGAGAAGGCAGATGGCGAAGCTAGAGGTTTACATTCCCCAGGCGCCCACTGTGGGAACGGAACACCAGACACCGGCAGCACCCCGCATCGTTACCCTGGCAGGCATGCGGGTGGGGCTTCTTTGGAACCACAAGGCCCGCGGCGACGTCGGCCTGGCCGCAGTGGGCGAAGAACTCCAACGCCGCTTCAAGGGCGTCAAGCTGGTCCAGATCCGGGGCACCAACCCGACCAACGACCATGTGCTAGCGAAGGCGGTGGAGGAGTGCGACGCCGTAATCGGGGCCACCGCCGATTGAGGGGGCGGAACGTCGAGCCTGGTGCTCGACCAGCACAAACTGGAGCGGATGGGCCTCCCCTGCGTTATCATCGTGGCCGAAAAGTTCCGGGCCAGCGCCGAGACCCACGCCCGGGCTTTCGGCGCCGGCTCCTTGGCTTTCGCCTTCGTTCCCGATTGCTTCACCAGCATTCCGGATGATCAGGTGAGGGTCCAGGCCCTGGCTGCCTTCGAAGCAATAATCGAGGGCCTCACCAGCCCCAGGATCGCCCCCTACACCGCGCCTGAGGCCCCGGCGCCGGAAACGGAGACATTTGAAGCAGAAGACCTTCTGGCCTGCTTCCACAAGATGAACCGGGTGTTCACCGAGCGGGGTTGGACCGACGGCTTCCCCTTGCTCCCACCTACTCGGGAAGCGGTGGATGATCTGGTCCGGGGCTCCGGGCGCGACCCCTCCGAAGTCGTTACAATCCTGCCGCCCGCCAGCGGCATCGCCACGGTCCTGCACATCGCCGCCAACGCGGCCATGGCGGGCTGTGTCGCGGAAGAGATGCCGGTCGTCCTGGCGGCGGTCAGGGCGTTGACGACGTACCCGTTTCCCAGCCGGACGGCGCTGGTGTCGACCGGGGGGTATGGCCAGCTCTACCTGGTAAACGGTCCCATCGGGAAGGCCCTCGAGATGAACTCCGGAACCGCGGCCCTGGTGCCGGGAGCGCCGTCTCGGGTGAACATGCGCCTCGCCAGGGCAATGCGGCTGATTGTCATGAACGTGGGGCGCGCCTATCCCACGCTGCTGGACGCGTCGACCGTCGGATCCCCCAGGAAATTCAACATGTTCGTCGCGGAGAACGTCGAGGCCAGCCCCTGGGTGCCCTTCCACGCCGACCGTGGCTATTCCCCCGAAGACAATACCGTTACGGTCTTCAATACCCTGAGCGACGTGGACATTCTGGATGTCTTCAACTCAGCGGCGGACGGCATCGCCAGGACCCTGGCCGCCTATTCGACCTATCCCAGCGGCGAGTTCCTGGGATGGGAAGAGAGGTGGGGGAAGGACACCAACCACTCCGCCAGGGTGCTGCTGCTTGTGGGTCCGGAACACGCCCAGATGCTGGCTGGGTCCGGGTGGACCAGGGACGGCTTGAAGAGATTCCTGCACGAGAACGCCCGCATCCCCGCCGCGTGGTTCAAGAACATCCATCGCAATCACCCGGAGCGCAACGCCCCGGAATACCGGTGGGTCATGGACGCGCCCGACGACCGGCTCATACTGGCGACGGAGTCACCGGAGATGTTCCACATCGCCGTGGTCGGGGGCACCGCGGGGCGAAGCCTCTCCCTAAAGTGCTACGGTTACCCGGTGACCGTCCGCGTCGACTAAGGCCCGGCCGCTTACGAGCCGGCTCCCAGGGACGGCTGGTACCCCTTTCAGACAATCACACATTCGCAGATAATCGGCGTTACAGTGTAGACCGGCAGCAATAATGGGACGCATTGGGGTGTAAGAAAACCCGAGAAAGTGGAGGTGGCGTGAGCTCCTGGAATGAAGGTAAATTACTTCCAGAAAGGAGGTGAAGGCTCAGACGATCGATAGGCGAAGACTTCATAACCGGACCCCCAGGGAGATCACTCGAGCTCTTCCACACCTCTGATCTCTCGGGTCCCAAACTGTCCCATTTGTGCTGGTTGCCAACAATTCAGCATTAGGATCGGCCCCGTGAGCGAGGAGCAGTTCAGCTAGCTTTCTATTCTGCTTCTTGCATGCCGCGCAAAGCACAGGAACCCACGCCGTTACCTTGGGATTGTAGACCGCCAAACCGAAATGACATTCGACCTTGGCGGGCCCACGTGTGCCCAGAACTTGCTTAAGCATAGGGTGTGCTTGTATCTTGTACTCGTCAAAGCAGCGAAGCTTGACCAGCCAACGTCTCTTGTTGCGGGGGTTGCGGGTCCGGTTCGAGCACGTCCCACTAGTTTCAGGTGCGTCAGCGAGCACTTGTCGTCCCCGGACTTTCTCTTGCCTCACCTCCTCGCGGCCCTGCGGTTCAGGGGCCTGTAGTTCAACTGGGACGGCACAGGAGAATAACTGGGTGCTGCTCCCTTTCTGATGCTCCATTCGCCGGAATCGGCGGGAACCCGGAAACCGGCGGGGACCGCGGCAGCGGGACGGTCTTTCCGCAACAGTGTCGCGATGGTGCACGCGATGGTATGCCAGTCCATCACTTGGGAGGAAATCCGTGACGACAACGATTGATCCTATCCGCATGGAGGTCATCCGGAACGCACTGGAAAGCATTGCCGACGGCATGGCGCTCACCGTGGTGAGGACCTCGCGTTCTTCCGTGGTTCGTACCAGCCTGGACTTCTCCACCGGCGTCCTCGACTCCAACGGTGTGCTTGTGGGGCAAAGCATGTGCTCTCCCATCCACCTGGGCGGGATGAACCCCGCGCTGATGGCCTGTGTTAACCATTTCAAAGGACGCATCTACCCCGAGGACATCCTGGTCACCAACGATCCTTACGAAGGCGGGAGCCACCTCCCCGACATCTTCCTGTTCAAGCCCGTCTGGATTGGCGACCGTATCGTAGCCTACCTGTGCGCCATGTCGCATCAGACTGACATCGGGGGCCGCGTTCCCGGGGGGAACGCCTGCGACAGCACCGAGATATACCAGGAGGGTCTCCGCATCCCTCCCGTCAAGCTGCAAGAACGCGGCGAGCCCAACGAGACACTCATGCGCATCCTGGAGAAGGCGGTGCGGGTGCCCGACAAAGTATTGGGCGACATCAAAGGCCAAGTTGCGGCCCTCTACTACGGTGAAAGGGAGTACATGAAGCTGGTGAACCAATACGGTATTGAGGGGCTGGAGTCTTTCGTGAGGGAACTTCTGGACTACACGGAGGTGCTAACCCGGAAATCCATCGCCTCCATGCCCGACGGCACCTGGTCGTTCACTGATGTCGTGGACAACGACGGTTTCAGCGACGAACCTATCGAAATAGCGGTCACCTTGACCAAGAAGGGCGATGAAATCCTGGTGGACTTCGAAGGCACGTCGCCCCAATGTAAAGGCGCGATTCAGCCGGTGTTTGCCACCACCAAGGCGATGGTGTATGCCATCTTACGCGCGGTCATGCCGAGAGACATCCCGAATACCGCCGGCTATTTCCGCCCCGTGACAATCAAAGCTCCCGAAGGTACTTTCGTCAACCCTTTGCCTCCCGCTCCGGTGGCCGCCCGGGCGTTGGGGCTCAAGCGTATCTCCCACGCGCTCATTGGCGCCGTCGCCCAGATGCTCCCTGACCGGGTCTTCGCGTGCCCCGGCGGTGGCGAGGTCGGCGTGGGCGCCGGGGGATACGATAAGAGCAAGACACCCTGGAAAGCCTGGGTCATGTTGGAGTTTCATAACGAGACCTCCTGTGGAGGGCGGCCGACCATGGACGGCATCGACGGCCAGGGGTCCAACACATCCAACCTTGCGAATATTCCGGCTGAAACTATCGAAGCCGAGCAGCCCATCCGCATCGAAGAATACGCCCTGGTCCCCGACACCGACGGCGCCGGATTGTACCGTGGTGGACTGGGCATGGTCCGTACCTACCGCTACCTGCTCGACGACACCGTGGTACAGGTGCGCGCCGACCGGGAGAAGTCGGCTCCCTGGGGCCTTCAGGGGGGGCTGTCTTCTACAAACACCAAGGTCACCGTTGCCAAGGGGGGAGAGACCAAGGCCATGCCGACCAAATTCTTGGAAACGCTGAACGCCGGAGACTCCCTTCGCATCAGCTGGCCGGGAGCGGGTGGCTGGGGTGATCCCCTGAAAAGGGACCCGGAGGCAGTGCTCTGGGATGTCATAGAGGACAAAGTGGGGGTTCAGCGGGCCCGAGACGTGTATGGCGTGGCCATTGACATTGAGCATCGCGCCATCGATTGGGACGGTACGCGGCGCTTGCGAGACGACCTGAGGGGAACCCGCTGAGGGGACCGGAGGCCTGGCCGGCCCCCGGCCGCAACCACAGTCGTGAATGTCGAATAGGCTCGGGTTTGCCGCCTAGCAGGGGAGTGCCCATGCTATCATCCAGGCTTGTTGGGATGCTGCTCTCTTCAGCCTGCGACCCAGGTCATGGTGGTCGGCCGTTTTACCCCTTGCGTATTCGGAACATCTTGGTCCCACAGGATGAGCAGACTCCTTGTGTAGCTGGTCTCGAGTCCTTGAGGGCCACCTGCTTTGGGCAATTGATCTCCTTCATTGCCCTGCACTTAAAGCAATATGCGTCCATCAAAACCTCCGGCCTGGAACGTTGGGCAATACTTAGGCCAGGAAGGAGGAAAACGCAAGGGTGACCTGAAGGGATGCCATGGGCGGAGAAAAGACGCGCAAGACTCTAGCAATACATCTCCACTCCACCCTTGACAGGAGCCAGAAGGCAAAGGTTGACAGGCATCCAAGGGCGTCACATACTTTCTCCGCCGCGTTGGGGTGCCAATGAAGATTCTGGCTCATGTCAAATGGGGAATCTCGGATTATGCCTTACACATCGGCCTAGCCATGGACATAGTACCGTTCGCGGGTCTACGTCGAGAGAAGAAAGAGGGAAACAGAGATGACTGAATACCCGGACCTCCTGTACACAAAAGAGCACAATATCGCCGTCATTACATTGAACCGCCCTGAGGTGTTGAACGCCTTCAGCACGGAGATGCTCCATAGCTGGCTTGCGGCCCTACAAGATGCAAAAGATGACGGTGATGTCAGGGTCGTGATGGTTACGGGAGCTGGTAGGGGCTTTTGTTCCGGCGCTGATGTGAAGGCCCGTGCGGCTCGCCAACTGGCTGGCGACAAAACCCCGTACGGCGACCCCCACTACATAAAACACGATATACACCCTATACCCAAATTGCTTCAAACCCTGGACAAGCCGTACATCGCGGCCATCAATGGTGCGTGCGCCGGGGCTGGCATGGACATGGCCTCCATGTGCGACATACGTATTGCTTCGGACAACGCCAAGTTTGTCATGGCCTATGTGCGGCGGGCCACTGTGCCCGGGGATGGAGGCTGCTACCTACTGCCAAGGATCGTGGGGCTCACAAATGCCTTGGATCTCATGTGGACTGGTCGAGCCATGGATGCCCAAGAGGCACTGCGCATCGGGTATGTAAGTAGGGTTGTCTCCCAGGAAGAGTTGATGCAGCAGACCATGGAGTATGCCAAAGAGTTAGCTTCAGGCCCGCCGTTGGCTATCCAGCTCATAAAGCGGCTCACATACGACTCTCTGGCCATGAACCTGGAGAGCGCTCTCGACTTGGCAGGAGATGCTGCACTCACTGTGCATAGCAGCCAGGACTACAAGGAGGGAGCCTTGGCGTTCGTTGAGAAAAGGCCCCCCACGTGGCTCGGTCGTTAGCTGGACTCTGAAAATTCAAGCTTCATAAGGCGCTCTAACATTGGCGCCGAGACTGTTCTGATGCCGGGTTTTTCCGGCAGCCTGGAAAGAGGGCCAGAGGCGTGCCACAACGGTCGCCGGGCAATTGCGATGGCATCGGCAATGATTGGCACTGCCTCACCCCTGGCCGCCCTTCGCCTCCTTGCGCAGCGACGACCTTGGCCTCGGACCATGACGGTCGGTAGAATCCGTTGGGAGCAGCCTGTTTCCAGGTGCATTGAGGTGGACCCGGTCGGTCGGACAAGTAGCTGAGCGAGAATCCTGCTCCCGGAATACTGGCAGTTGTTGCGGTCAAAACCAATGCGGCTTTGGGCGACGCTCTGCAGTCTCCACCGAAATAGGCATTCGGCCTCCAACGGACCGAGCGCTCGCATGGCAGGAGATACTTGGAGCTTCGTCTCTTGATATCGGAGGAGGCAGGTTTCAAGACCCTATGAAACATTAGTGCGCGTCGCCGGTCCGGAGCATCGGTTCAGTAGTACGGCAAGTTCTCTAACCAGATGTCTTCGCCAGCCACCTCCGAGGTGTATAGGCCGGAGTAATAATTGAGCCGACTTTACTCCCCACCGTTGAGGATACCGTCGATCTCGTGTAGATCCTCCGGAGTGAGTTGCCAGTCGATGGCCTTGACGTTGTCCACCACCTGCCCCGGCAGCCTTGCACCGGCAATGACGCTGCCCACTGAAGGATTGGCCAGCAGCCAAGCGATGGCCAGCTCCAGCGTCGAGTGTCCACGCTCCGCGGCAAAGACTTTCAGTCGATCCAACAGGTCGAAGTTCCGGTCGGTCAGGTTGTTCCGGACTTTGGCGAAGTCATAGAGCCGTGTCCCCTCTGGGAGAGACTCGCCTTGCCGGTATTTCCCCGTGAGGAACCCGCTGGCCAAAGGGAAGTATGGCAGAATACCGATGCCGTATGCCTGGCAGCAGGGGATCAGCTCTCTCTCAACCTCGCGTTCAAGCATGTTATACGGGGGCTGGGCGCTGATGAAGGCCTCCAAATGCAGCGTATGGGAGGCCAAGACGGCTTCGGCCACTTGCCATGCGGCGTAGTTGGAGCAGCCGATGTACCGCACTTTACCCTGCCGAACCAGATCGTCTAGGGTGCGCAGCGTCTCTTCTATCGGGGTGCCTGAATCTGGGTAGTGCATCTGGTAAAGGTCAATGTGGTCGGTTTGCAGCCTCCGCAGGCTCAACTCCACCTGCTCCATGATGTGCTTGCGTGAGGCCCCGCCCTGGTTCGGCCCTTCTCCCGTCGGCCCTGCCACCTTGGTAGCCAGCAGCACCTGTCCGCGAATACCTTTGGTGGACTTCCCTATGTATTCCTCTGACAAGGTTTTTCCGTAGATATTAGCCGTATCTATGAGATTGACACCAATGTCCACGGCCTGATGGATCACCCGGTCAGTTTGCTGGTAGTCGATGCGGGCGCCGAAGTTGTTGGTCCCTAGTCCAACTGCTGACACCTCAAGCCCCGACCTACCCAAACAGCGGTATTCCATGGAAACTCCTCTTCCCCAGAGATGCATTTTCAACAGCCGCTACTTTAACCGCATGCACGCGGACCTGACAACCCCTGCCAGCAAATCGGCACCACAAATCGCTTATATTGTCAGTGCAGACGTTCAATGCCACCTCTTTGCGATTAGTCTCACCGATTAGCAATTTACGCCCGTCATCTTGCAGGCAAACGGGTCTTGAATTAATATCCGTCCCATGACCCGCATCATTCTTCTAAACACTATAAAGCCAATGCTCGGCCGGTTAGCTCAAAACACCTTCGAATCCCCGGATCACTTTTTCGAGTTGAAATGGGACGGCATGCGCGCAGTTGCTTTCTTTGAGGGCGACGCGGTCAAGATATTCAGCCGAAACGGAAGAGATATTATATCTAACCTTCCCGAGTTGGCCGAGTTGCCCTCCAACATAAGGCCGGCACCGATGATAATAGGCGGCGATATGGTTTGCCTGGATGAACACAACAAACCGAGCCTTTCACGCCTTCAACAATATTGAGGGAGCTTTCGCTGGACTCGTTTCAACCATTATCGACGGATGGGGCAGGTTCCCAAGCAGGGGTAATCGGTTGGACTGAGAAATACAGTTCAAAAGCTCCGAATAGGGAATGAAGATTAGGCCATCATCCTCCTCTAACTGGGTTAGCCGTGACGCTCGGTTGATCATCATTGCCCGGGCGATACGGACATTTGCCCAGAGTTATGTTGCCGTCCTTCTTGCTTTGTACTTGGCCGAACTGGGATTCAGCTTGGTTCAAGTTGGGTCGGTGCTCAGCGCGGGGGTCATCGGAGTTGCCGCATTCGCCTTTGTGGTGGGCCTAATCTCGGATAGGGTTGGACGCCGCAACTTGCTTGTCACTTTCTCCTTGGTGTCGGCGGCATCGGGATTGGCCCTGTTCTTCGTAGACGAGTTCATCCCCATGTTGTTGATCGCCTTCGTAGGCAGCTTATCAACAAGCGGAAGCGGCGCAGGTGAGAGCCCCGCCCAGCCATTGGAGCTCGCCATCCTGCCCGATACGGTGCCCGCCGAACGTCGTACGGACCTATTCGCGGTCTATGGAATTTTGGCCAGAACCGGCACGGCGCTCGGGGCATTGGCTGCCGGACTTCCGACGATTTACCAGGATTTTTTCGGCGTAAGCACTCTCTCGTCATTCAAGCTGATGTTTGTCGGATTCGCCGTTTTACAGATCGCCGGGGCGATTTTGTACAGCTTGCTATCTTCCAGAGTTGAGAGTCCTGTGGAGCGAAGGGGCTGGACCAACCCGTTGAAGCTCCCGTCTCGCCGGCGAATCTTTACCCTCACTGCCTTGTTCAGCGTGGATACATTTACCACGTCGATGGTAATCCAAAGCCTGGTCGCCTTTTGGTTTTCCACCAAGTTTGACCTTGAGGTAAGTTCACTGGCCTTCGTCTTCTTCTTCTCCCACCTACTCACCGCGGTATCGCTTTGGCTGGCGGCCAAGATCTCCAATCGGTTTGGACTCCTCAACACCATGGTTTTCACCCACATTCCCTCCAGCTTCTTCCTCATTGCCGCCGCTTTCGCGCCGACGGCATGGGCTGCCATCCTGTTCTGGCAACTTCGTTCGTTCCTCGGGCAAATGGACACCCCTGCGCGGGATTCCTATACCATGGCGGTGGTCGGTCCGGAGGAGAGGGTCGCCATGGCCAGTATCCATATGGTGGGTCGGAGCGCGACCGGCGCTGTCGGACCTTCCGCCACCGCCGCCCTTTGGAGTGTGTTCTCGGCCGGAGTGCCGCTGGTTTCTGCAGCGGTACTGAAGATAGCCTACGATCTATCTCTATACGCCATGTTCCGCAACGTGAGGCCTCCTGAGGAAATTGAACGACTCAAGAAGGAAGATTGATGTGGACCCGGTCGGCTGGACAGGATCTGGGCGACATCACGCGAGGGTTCTGCGGTGCTCCCAGCGTTCCGCCGTCAAATCGTCAACACTATCCGCAGATAGTGTCAGCGGAGCCGTGGCCCTGGCAGCTAGGTTGTTTGGCTCGGATGGGAGCCGCTGCTAGACGAACGCAGCGCTTTCTTGCGAGACGGCCCGCCCCTTCGCCGCTTCTAGGGCCGCTAAGGCAGGAACGATGGGCTGTGCTTTCTTCGTTCATGTGACACGTCCCGATCTTCCTTGATTAGATGATCCAGTATTAGGAGCAAGACTCTCGTCTCGCTACCTGTCCAATGTTTCGGGTCCACCTCACCCTGTCCGCAAACTCAGGCCCGTCGTCGACGGTAATTACCTCAGGGAGTCCCCTTGTCTCGGCCAGCCTCTCCAGGACGCCGACTACCCTTGCGCCGCCCAGAGATGTACCCACTTCAATGGCCGGGCACTCCCGCGAGTAGTCACCCACTATGGTCAGTGCAAGAAAACGCCGGCCGGTCACGGTGCTGTCTGATACGAAGTCCATTGACCACCTCTGGTTGGGACGCGCCGAAGGTGGAATGATCACCCTAGCTCCGGCCGCACCTTTGCGCCTCCTCTTCCTCCGCAACGCAAGTCCCTCTTCTCGATAGAGACGCTCGGTCCTCTTGTGATTGACCACCAACCCTTCCCTCTTCAGCATGATATGCAGCCTGGGGCTACCAAACCGCATCCTCTCC
>PVBE010231392.1_pt1 | contig 56598 bp, 37 predicted proteins | sample 1631181 | NCBI WGS metagenome assembly PVBE01 (sample SAMN08397723, study PRJNA350692) | Marine metagenome, whole genome shotgun sequencing project. | isolation source: water | place: Pacific Ocean | collected 2012-04
GATCTGCTCCGGCGTATGTCGCTTCTGACCCATCGGTATTGCCCCTTTCAGTTGGCCCAGGTACACCCAGATACTAACACTGAACCTGGACTCGCTTTAGGGGGTAAGGCCAGGCGACGTCGTGCATGCCAACGAGTATGGCGAGCAGATCCTCTGCAAGATCCTGACGGCCTTCTGGCAGGCGGAGTAGGCGCAAGCGGATGGCTGCCGGCTGAGCGTCCTCAATCGCACATCAGTTGGCGCTGCCGCGCGTGACCACAAGGCGGCACACCGACAGGGCCGGCAGCTCGGCCTCGGCCGAGCCGCCCACGCTCCGCGCGCGAGGAATGTCAACGATCCGCCAGGGCTGGTCCTCGCTGTCAAGCCGAAAGCGCTCCGAGACATCATCGGCGACGTAGGCCTCCGCGGCTGTCAGGCGCGCGTTCCGCCAGGCCCTTGGCAGAGCGACTTTGGTCTGCTGCGAGGAGGCGTGCGTGTTGAACATGACGATGTGCAATTCCGACCGGGAGGCGTTCATCGAGGCGAGCCACTGGAGCCCTCCGCTGATCGTGTTGTCAGTCTGCCACAGTCGCGTGCTTGAGAACCGCCCCCCCCCGTGTCGCCAGTGCCGACTAGCAACGGGCATCTCTCGACGGCTTCGTTCAGCCAGCGCAGGACAACGGCATAGGGCCCGAGAGCCATGCGCGGCTTGCGAAGCGGATCGGGGATGCGCACGTTCTCGGGCTCCCACAGGTGCCAGATCTCCCCATTCGACACGAACAGCAGTCCGCCGAGCATGTTCAGGGAGTGGATGCCGGCGATCCAATCAACGCGCGGGTCGGCAAGAAGGTCGGCCGTCACCTTACCGTGGTGGAGGGCGCCCCAGAGGAAGGTCTGATCGCCCGTCGTCGGGTGGGCGACGTAGCGCCATTCGGTAACGATGAACCTCATGTGCCGGCAGTTCGGGTTGGGCGCGATCAGATCGCGATGGAAGTTCACGGGCCCGAAGCCGGAGGCGTTGTAGGCCTCGTTCTGGCCGTAGAGATGCAGGATCAGGTAATCAATCAGCCTGGCATCCCTACCCAGCGCCGCAAGCGTCCGCGCGCTGAATTCCGTCAACTCCTGGTAGCCGCGGCCTTCCTCCGTCGTCGCGCCCTTCCAGCCAGCCCCCATGGCAACGCCGGGAACGGCGATCTTGATGCCGGGATCGACGGCCTTCATCGCCCTGGCGCACACCGCATTCAGACGCGCCAATACCTCCGGCTCGCACTTCCGCGAGTAGCCGTATGTCTCGTTGCCGAGTTCCCAGGCGACCACCGTGTCGGCGTAATCGTGGTCGGCCACCCACTGCACGAAGCGGGCCGCGTTCCGAGCGCACGCCTCGGGGAAGAGCAGGCCGTCGAGGGCGCGGTCCGTATCGACATCGTAGAACAGCGGGAGGTTGACCATCGCGATGATATTGATGTCGTTCTCCCGGCAAAATGAGAAGAAGAGCTCCGGGTCGAACCACTCATACCACAGCGCTTCCATGTCATCCGCGCCAGTCGTCAGACGGGCCAGCTTGAGCGTTGCGTCGGCGCCGGCGAAGTCGTAGCGCAGCATGGTTGCGAAGCGGAGGACCTTGACGCCACCCTCCCGCAGATGGCGCGCGAACTCGTGCCGTCGAGGGCCTAGCAGGTTGGCGAACTCGACACCGTTGATGCAGAAGTCCTCGGCATCGGCGCCGAGAGCGGAGCGCGTCAGGTCCTTGGTGACCACTGGACGGGTGAGATCGATGACGTGACCGCTAGGACTGCCGATGGCCGAGCCGGCGAGGGTGATGGCGGCGACGGTGGCAATGGTCATGCTTGCACCTCAGGCCTGTCAGGTCCACGCCCCGGCGACATCGTGGTGGGGCCGGTGGCGTCTTAGGTCTCGCCACCCCGTTCGCCGGCGCGCGGAGCGATGCCTCGGTGGCCGACCCGCCTGTGGCTGCCGTAGCGGGATTGGGAGGCCCTGGCCTGGACGCGCGCGAAACTTGCCGGGGCGATTGGCTGCAACCTGCCATCGCCCGACGACGAGACGCCACAGCCAGGGGGAAGCCACGACCATGTCGAGCGCACCGAGGGGTACACGCTACGGGGCTGTGACGGTGGCTGTCATCTCACTCGTTTCCGCCACTGTGTCTGCTTTAGCGCTCGACCTCCCCACCACTGCCGAGACCCACGCCACCTCCGACCTGGAGATCACGTCCCGCGGCCGCTCCCGCTACCAGATCGTAATCCCAAGAGATGCCACACCGGTCGCGCGTTACGCGGCGCAAGAGCTGCAGAGCTTCCTGCTCGAAATGTCGGGCGCCGAGTTGCCGATTGTCGAGGAGCCGAGCAAGGGCAAAGGGCCGGCGCTGTACATCGGCCCCTGCCGGCGGACGCGCCGGGTGCTGCCGCGCCGGGAGCTAGGCCAGCTCAAGGAGGACGGCGTCGCGATCCGGACGGACGGTGACGACATCGTGCTCACGGGCGGAAACGAGCGCGGGCAGCTCTACTCGGTCTATGAACTGCTGGAGCGCTTCCTTGGTGTCCGTTTCCTGGCGCGAGATTGCACGGTCGTCCCGAAACGGGGCACGGTCACGCTGCCCGCTATCGATCACTCGCACTCGCCTCCGTTCATGTACAGAGAAACGCTCTATGCCGATAGCTACGCTCGCGAGATCGCGGCCCGGCAGCGACTGAATGGCCCCGCCACGCTATGCGACGAGACGACCGGCGGCAAGATTGCGATCCACCCGTACGTGCACAGCTTCCGAAACCTCGTGTCGCCCGACGAGTTCTTCGAGGAGCACCCGGAGTATTTCAGTCTGGTCGGCGGCGAGCGGACGAGCGAAACCGTTCACGGCCAGCTCTGCCTCACGAACCCCGACGTTCTCCGCATCGCGACCGAGAGAGTTCTGGCGTGGCTGGACGAGCATCCCGATGTCCCCATCTTCGATGTGTCCCAGAACGACGGCAACGGCGCCTGCGAGTGCGCGGACTGCATGGAGATCGTCGAGGAGGAAGACTCGCAGCACGGGCCGATCTTGCGCTTCGTGAACGCCATCGCCGACGAGGTGGCAAAGAAAGACCCTGATCGGTGGGTGGAGACGCTGGCCTACGCCTACGCGATGAAGCCGCCTGCCATCACTCGGCCACGGGAGAACGTCATCACGCGGCTGTGCCACGCCGGATGCTACTTCCACGGCTTCGAGCATTGCGATCTGGGGTCGGCATACACGGAGAACCTGCGTGAGTGGTCGAAACTGACCGACCGCATCTTGATCTGGCACTACGGCACCAACTTCTCTCACTACTTCGCGCCCACCCCAAACCTCAATAGCCTCGTGTTGGACATCCGGGCCTATGCCGGCAGCGGCGTGAACGGTCTGATGGTCCAGGGCAACTACCAGAGCCCCGGTGGCGAGTTGGCCGAACTCAGGCAGTACCTCGCCGCGCAACTGATGTGGGACCCGACCAAGGATCCGGTGGCAATCCGCACCGAGTTCTGCCGTGGCTACTACGGAGCGGCAGCGGGTGAAGTGCTGGCATACCTGGCCCGCCTCGACGACGAGGCCGACCGCCCGGATGTGCATGCCTTCGCTGCCTGGGCGCCGCAGACGACCGTGTCATCCGAGCTTGTGGAAGAAGGCCTGGAGATCCTGGACCGAGCGCGGACAGCGGCCGATACGCCGGAGGTCGGTGACCGCGTCGCGCGGCTGATGCTCGGGCTCTGGTACATGCAGACGAGGTATCCCGAGCAATACGGGCTCGACCTGACCGAGGCCCCCGCCATCGTCGCCGAGGCGAAACGCTTGGTCGAGGAGCACGGCATTACCCACGTCCTCGAAGGCGGCGAGAGCGCTACGGCGTGGGTCAGCGAACTGGAGGCGCGGTACGGTGACGTCCCGTAATCGGCAGGGCGCGATCCGTGCCTTCGCGCTGGCGCCTGCCCTTCCCGTTACAGGTCCAACGGAAGACGTCGCGCGGAGCCGCACCCTCATGTGCCCGGAGACAGGTCGCGAATCCAGATGCTGCGGAATTCAACGGGGCTGCCATGCCCCTGAACGACGAGCGGAAGCCTCGGAACATGCGGCGATTGCTTGGGCGACGCTCGGTGCGCCGTTGCGCCGACAATCTTGGTGCTGTCATGCACCAGAACGCCGTTGTGGAGCATGGTAACCGTTGCCGGCTCGACGAGTTGGTCGTTCTCGAATACCGGTGCCTTGAAAATGATGTCATAGCTCTGCCATTCGCCGGGCCTCCTGCACGCGTTCACCAAGGGTGGCGTCTGGCCGTAGACCGCAGCCGCAGACCCGTCGGCGTAGATCTTCGACGAGTATGAGTCGTAGATCTGGATCTCGTAGCGCTGCATCATGAAGATGCCGCTGTTGCCCATGTTGACGGGTTCGCCGGTTGGAGGGTTGGGCGCGCGCCACTCTACGTGAAGTTGGCAGTCGCCAAAGGCCTCGTTCGTTTGCAGGTTCCCGTCGCTCGCGGCGAGGACGCCGTCCCTAACCTCCCACTCAGCCTCTTGGAATTGGTCGAGCGTAGAGCCGTCGAAGAGCACGATGGCGTCGGATGGTGGAGACGCCGGTTCCTCTGGCGCTGGAGGTGCGGTCACTCGGGGCGGCTGTGGCCGGTCGCGCTGATGGACTCTGAACGTGGAGCCGGGGATCAGTTCGGTGTCGGTATAGCCCTCGTACTCGAATTCGTGGAACCCATCCTCTGCACACGCGAACGACGGCGCGCAGAGCAGTGCCATCACGAGGCTTGGTCGTCTCATGCCTTGGCCTCCCAATCACGCAAACAGCTTGAACGCCGGCGCCGCGCCTATCGACACGCTCACTAGGACACGACCCAGTAGCGCGTGTTCCCTCCGGACATCTCCGCGCCCTTCCGCTCCCGGCTAGCCCGTCCCCACGCCGAGGCGCGACCAGGGACAGGGGCTCCGCGCGGGGAAAGAGTGGACTCGTTTCAGGGGCCAGGGCCGGCTTGCCCTTCGGGGATGGCTGAGACCAACGACTCCACGGGTTCTGGCCGGTACCATGACTGGGGGCAGGTGACAGATGCGCCGGATCATCCTCGTAGTAGCAATTGCTGCGGGTCCCGCCATGCCAGCGCTGGCCTACAGTGTTGAGTACGCAGGCGACTGGCAGATAACCACGTTCGGGGACGGTGTCATGGGCTACGTCGGGCCTGACAAGGGCCAGGCGCCTGTTCGCGTTACTTCGGTCAACCTCAGCAAGAAGATCACGGTCCACGGCGAGGAGCGGTACCTGCCGGCGTTCGTCATGGTTGACTTGGGCGTGGCGCGCCCAACCTACCTGACCCCGTATTTCTCAGTCACCGGTTTCCGCCTGTTCTGCCCTATGGTGCGGGTGGGCGATGCATCGACATTCGTCGGCTCCGCCCATCGGAGCAGGTTCGAGTTCCTGCGGGTCACCGAAGATGGTGACATTGCCTTCGCGTACGAGTTCATCTACCGGACCTGGCCCATTGAGACCGAGAGGGACTTGTTCAGGATTGCCGGCGAGATGACTCTGTCCGCCTCCCAAGACGGCATCGTTGCCGACAGTACCTGCAGGCTGGAGAACATCTCCGGCGAGCCCGTGCAGATCGACAAGTGGGCGGACGAAGCCAATCCCATGTTCAAGGCAGGCAGTCTCTTCAGGATGCTCATGCTCCAGTCCGGCTATTGCTGTGAGCCGGTGAGTGACGGTGACTTCGATGAGTACCTCAAAGAATCGCACGAGGGGCGAGGCAACAACGGGGATTACCTCTTCCATACGGACGATCTGATGGCCAAGGAGAAGGTGCTCATGCCGCCGTATGCGAGCCGCAGCGTCTTCTTCACCGATGCGGATGGGGAGACGGAATACCGACTGAGCAATGACAGGTCGAGGCTCCTCACGTACGGCGTCGACTGGATGGTCGGCGCCGATACGATCCGGGGAGCCCACGGCACGTCTGACGTGACCGAGATACGCTCACACAACGATCTCATGCCCCACGCGAGCTGGAGCGTGAGGCTGGTCTCAACGTCTGGGTCGCTGGGCGATGGGCTGAAGGGCACCATGACCCAGGCCATCGAGAACGAACACGGGCCCGACGGGGACACCATCACCGCGGGCTACTCGCCCGATGCCGACTACCTGGTGCAAAACGACGGGGCCATCCCCGCCGACTTCCGACAGAACCTCCGTTTCGTCGTCAGCAACCCTCCCCAGGGCACGCTGATCCGCCGCCCCGCTGCACCGAGTATCGTAGAGGTCTCCAGGGAGAGACTTGTGGTCGAGACCGGAATCGATCTGCCGGACGGCTACGGCAGTCTGCCAGTGAGCGTCCAGCTCTACTTGTCGGAACAGCCGCTCGTGGATGACACGATGCCGCCGGTGGCTCTGGAGAGAGATTTTGATCTGAGCAAGAGCAAAGAAGAAGTCGAGGTAGACATCGGAGACCTTACGGCGGAGAGCGAGGAGTTGAGGTACGGACGGATACTCGTTCACTTCAAACGCAACTATGCGATCGATCAGACGAGCTACCAGATCGCGGTCGCTGACTTTGAGCTGTGAGCCTCACGAGCTGAAATCCGAGCACAGCAGTGTCTGGCATTGATGAACTCATCACCAACCCTGAGGCTGCGACACAGGCCCCACTTTCGGCAGGTCGTGAGCCGGCGCCAGGCCAACCCCACGGCGTAGAACATCCCGGGGGAGGGGCAGCATCTCATGCGTCGCGACCTCACCATATGGATCGTTGCGCTGTCGGTGGCGGCGGGCGCGGCAAGTGCTCAAGGGTTTGAGGTGGTCAGGGACGGCGAGCCGCGCGCGGCCCTGGTGATAGACTCCAGGCGCTCGCCGCTGCACGACGACGCGACCGATCGGTGGGAGATCGGGGAACGCGCGGTCGCCAACATCGCGTCCACAGTGGTGGAGTACGTCCGCAAGAGCACCGGCGCTACACTGTCGGTCGTAGACCTCGCGGTCGACCGGCCGCCGACGGACCGGGCCCACGTGTACATCGGGCGCAGCCGGTACGTGGACCGTGAGGTCGGGCGGAAACTGGACAAGCTCGACCCATCCGGCTACCTCATTCGCGTAGTGGACGACCGGCACTTGATCATCGCGGGCCCGACTTCAGAGGGCACGGAGTTCGGCACGTTCGAGTTCCTGGAACGCTTCGTGGGGGTCCGGTGGCTGTTCCCCACTGAGGTTGGGGACTATGTGCCCGAGCGCGAGGACCTCGTCGTCCCGTCCAATACGAGGGTCACGGACGAGCCGGCCTTCATGCAAGTGCCCCGGGTGGCCTCGAGGCCGACCCATCGCGCGTGGGCGCGCCGGATGCGCTTCTGGACGCGGCTGCGCTTCCACCACAACCTCTCCAAACTGTTCCCGCCGACCGAGTACACGAAGACTCACCCCGAGTTCTTCCCAGTCCCGAGTGTTGGCGCCACCGAGCGGCAACTACCCACGAGCAATACGGAAGACTGGCAGCCCTGTTTCACCGCGCCGGGGATCGTCGAGGAGGCGGCCGCGAACATCATCGCCTACTTCGACGGCAATCCGCGTATCCGAAGCTACTCCTTTGGCGTCAACGACAGCCACACGTATTGCCAGTGCGAGCACTGCCGGGCCGAGTACATCCCCGGAGAGACCTTCCTCGGCATGGCGTGCTATTCGGATGCCTACTTCAAGTTCGTGAATGCCGTCGCCGAGAAGGTCCTTGAGGCGCATCCGGACGCGTGGTTCGGGTGCCTGGCGTACAGCAACGTTGGGAAGCCGCCGGTGAGGGTCGGCGTGCATCCGCGGGTCGTCCCCTTCCTGACCTATGACACGATGCAGCTCCTCGATCCGGAGCGCCGCGAGGCTCACGAATCGTTGGTGAATGCCTGGGGCGAGAAGTGCACCTTCCTGGGTCGCTATGACTACACGTACGGCGACCATCACGTGCCGCCGCGTATCTACCTGCGTCACTGGGCGGACTACGTTCGCTGGGCGCGCGACCACCAGGTCCGGGCGTGGTACGCGGAGACATACCCGTTCTTCGGCGAAGGGCCCAAGTACTACGTGATGGCCAAGATCTGGTGGGACCCGGACCGCGACGTGGATGCCCTACTGGACGAATGGTATCGGCTGGCTTTCGGTAAGGCGGCGCCGCCGATGAAGGCTTACTTCGATCACTGGGAGGCCTATTGGACAGAGCGCGTGCCGCGGAGCGAGTACTTCGAGCGGTGCAAGAGCTACCAGTATCTGCTGGGAGCGCCGGAGTGGTTGGAGACGCTGCGGACCGAGGACGTCGAGAAGGCGGACGCGTGGATCGCGGAGGCCGGACAGTCTGCCGACACGTCGGAGACGAAGGCTCGCGTGGCAGTCATGGCCCGGTCGTGGGAATACTATCGGGCGGTCATAACGACGTACATCGGGCGCAGGGAGTTTGACGCGACGGGGTCGGTGGAGGGCGCCCTGGCGATGCTCGAGCACGCAAGCGACGCGGCGACTCGCGCCCCTAAGGCACTCCATGACAGCCTGATGGAGGATCCGATCCTCACGTTCACCTGGACTGTCTCCTACCCATACGACGCGCCCGAGAGAAAGCCATTCCTCGACGCGGCCGAAACATACCTGGACACGCGCGACGAGCGGCTGGGTGAGAGGCTCGACGGACTCACTCAGGCAACGGAGGGCGAGCTGGCCCCGCTGGCGTCGACCTTCCTCGCCATCGCCGCCGGCAGAGGTCGGAACCTCGTCCCGAATTCGGGCTTCGAGGCCGAGAACCCGCTGGACGGTTGGTGGGCGGGGATGCATCAAGGCGCTGGACAGTGCCGCGTGATCGAGGAGAATCCCTACGAGGGCGTCCACGCCGTGGAGGTCACGGGGCCTCCCGACGCGTATGGCGGGGTCTTCCGCACGGATGTTCCCGTGAAGCCGGGGGCGCGCTACCTCTTCGTGCTGCGCGCCCGCCGGGAGGGAGAACCAGATCCGGCCACGGAGTGTCAGATGCTCACGCAGTTTGCCGATGAGAGAGGCCGGATATTGCCCAGTTCCTGGAGCGTCGACCGCTTCCATTGCATCGACGATTGGCGCTCCGCCACGCTTGAGACCCGAGCCGCGCCCGCGGACGCAGCCTTCCTGCAGGTCCGCGTCGACGCGCTAGAGCAGCAGACAGGCCACCGGACCTACTTCGACGCGCTAGAAGTGTACGAGATCGGTGAGGAGTCAGCAGTCTCCCCGGAAACGACCCCCTAGCCGCGGGCGCTGTGTCACGCGGATGGCCAGGCTAGTCGATGCGATGGACGGACTCCACTCCGGGCTGCGTGTGGTAGACGTTGCCGCGCATGGTGATATCATCTTCCCTCATGCCGACCAGGTGGACGACGCCGCCATTCACCTCGGCTCGAGCGTCGCGGAACGTGTTGCCCTCAAAGACCACATCGCGGCACCGAGACAACACGACAGCTTGCGTGTCGCGGCTCGCGTCGGGAGCGACGGTGAATGTGTTCCTCCGGATCGTGACGTTGGAGAATGACTCCAGCATCAGCCCGTGATGGAGGGGCAACTCGCCGCGCGCCAGGATCCCAAACTCGTTGTCTTCGATGAGCAGTCGACCTTCCGCCGGCGGCTTGAGCCGGTATTTCGAGGGGCCGGTCCGAAGCCCTAAGAAGAAGGGCCATGCCCCCTTGATGTGGTTCCGGCGGAAGACGCCATCGACCACGCGCCCGAAGAAATCCCCATCGATGCCGTAGGCTGTATCCTCGATCCGGTTCCCCTCGACGAGCACCCGCCCGCCGATCAGCATGGCTTCCTTCAACTGAGTCCGGAAGGTGCAGTTGCGGATGATGAGAGGGTTCTCCGGGACGCGGAAGGCAAGCGTGCAGCGCGACTCGGGGGCCGGGCCATCGGCGGGAAGATCCGCCAGCGCCTGGAGGCCTTCGATGGGCCGGTCGAACGTCACGAAGGCGTCGTGGCTGCCCACGGGCTCGACCTTCACAACCTCCGCCTCACCGAGGTCCTTCCCCTCGATCTGATCCCAGAATCTCAGCCGGTCGCCCGGCGTGACCCAGAGCGGATACCAGGCGATGTCGGTGTACATGAGCCGCAGGCGGGTCGGTGATTCGATCGTCCAAACGCGGTGGGCCATGGAGCCGACGCTGATCGAATCATCGCCCAATGCCTCGAACTCGCAGTTCTCAATGGTCGGCCCGCTACGCGTGCGACCGTGGAAGGCATCCGAGTTCCCCGCGCAGAGCCGCGTCGTGCCCGGCCGGCGGATGACGCGGATGTTGCGGAGAACGAGATCGTCACACGCATCGAAGCGAATGGTCATCCTCGGCGAGCTATAGTGATCCACGTTCTCGATCACGCAGTCCGGACTGTGCCGCAACGCGATGCTCGCCGCCGGCGCTGACTCGCACCGGCGGTTCTCGTCATATACGAAGCGCGCCTCGAACTCGCCTGGGACGTGATCGTTCAGGAAGAACCAGAAGCGCTGCGTGGGTTGCGCGGAATTGCGCACCACGTCGCGATGGGGCTCGGTCGGGTGGATGGTGTAGAGGCCCGGCTCGCCCTCGACAGGCGTCACGGCCTCGACGTAGACCCAGCGGTGAGTGTACTTGCGGCTGGGGGCGGGCTCGATGAAGCATCCGTGGTCGTAGTCGATGTCTTCCTGGGGCGGGGCGGGATAGCCTTCCTCCAAGCGCCACGTGAAGGTGCCGCTCTCGGCGTCGACCGTCTCGACCTCGCCCTGCGTGAAGGGGAGCGGGTCGTAGTCGATGATGAAGTCCCGGATCGTGATGGCCTCGCTGTTCAGCACGGTGAAGGCCATGTTCTGCCGGCTGATCTTCAGCTCGGCTCCTCGGCCATCCACCGCGATGTCTCGACCGCCGATGATCGGCAGAGCGTGCCACCGTTCGCTCCAGGGCCCAACGCAGTAGACGCGGTCCGCGCGGAAGCGGACGACATGCTTGCCTTGGTCATCCCGTTGCGAGGCGTCAACCGCCGCTTGCAGCGCCGCGCGGATTGCAGGCCCATCGTCGGTGACGCCATCGCCCACCGCGCCGAAGTCATGCACGTCAATCGGCGCCGCGACGCCGGGCAGCGCGACGGCCAGCAGCAGGGCAGGGGTTACTGCGAGCATCAGTCGACCTCCAGGGGATGGGCGCGAGGCCCACGGACCATAGTCAAGAGACCCATTCGCTCCGATGCCGCCCGCGCCTCCCCTCGCAGTATTGCCGGGCGCGCAGGTGCTCGCAATCTGGCCGCCGAAGCGCCGAATATCATCGGGCCGGCGGATGACGTGGACCGACTCGCGCGGGCAATAGCCCGGGAAGGTGACAGTTGCGATGAACATGCCAACGCTGAAGGTCGCGCTGGTTTCCGTCCTGATCGCCGCGGCCGCCGCGCCCCACGCGCAACCGATCTGGGTCGAGGACTTCGAAGGGCCCGGCGACCTCGCGAGCCGAGGCTGGCGGGTCGAGGCCGACGAGACCCAAAGCCACTGGACCATCCGCGACGGATATCTCGAGCTGCAGGGCCTGCGCAAGCCGTACAAGGGCGGACGCGTCGTGCACGATGTGCCCGTCGTCGAGCGGGGCGTACTGGAGTTCGACTGCCTGCTCGCGGCCCAAGGGGCATCCAACTACGATCACCTCTCCCTGGGGCTGAAGCTCTTTGGGCACCTCATGGCCTTCAAGAACTACGCCGGGCACCATCTCCTCGTCCACGTCCCCGCCGAGAACATCATGTACTCGGCCACCGGCAAGGTGCCCCTGGGCGAATGGGTCCACTTCCGGGTCGAGTTCGACGCGCCGCGCGGACGCGTTGAGTACTACCTGGGCGACGCCCGCGATCCCCTGATGATCGACACGCGACTGACGATGAACACCGAGGGCGAGACCGGGGAGTTCGAGTGGTTCAACTACGGTCTGACCAAGGGGACGGTCACGAACCTGGTCGACAACGTGAGTCTTCGGAGCCTCGACGCCGGCGACGATCAGGACGCGGGCGTGCGCGACCGGACGCTCCTGGTGCTGGGGACCACCTCGGAACGCCTCGGAGTCGAGGGCATCCTGCGCGAGGCAGTTCCGGCGGACAACCTCTCCGCCTACATCATGCAGACCCGCAGCTCGGCGACTCGTCCGAGCAACATCTTCACGCTGGACAGCGTGCCGGGCGCCGCGACGTGGCGGGCGGCGCAATGTATCATCCTCGCCGACGTGCCGGCCGGGCCGAGGGAGTGTCTCCCCCCGCACATGCTTGAGGACCTTGAACGCGCAGTGCGCGATGGCGCCGACCTCCTGGTGCTTGGCGGGCCCTTCGCTCTGGGCAATGGCGGCTACGCGGGCACGGTTCTCGAAGACCTCCTGCCGGTGACGCTTGGTGGACCATTCCACCTGCGGCGTTTCGACGCGCCGCAGCCACTCGCGGGTGAGAATGGCGAGCCCGCGCTGCTCTGGCGCCACGACGCTCCTGCGAAGGACGCCACGGTGAAGACGACCCTCACCGCGGGCGACCAGCCACTATATGCGTGGTGGCCTTACGGGAACGGAAGGGTCGGCGTGTTCCTCGGCGCTGCGTTGGGGAGCGCCGAGGACTTCGGCGAGGCCGTGCCCTTCTGGCAGTGGGACGGATGGCCCGGGCTGATTGAGAGAATGATGACCATCAGCGGCGTTGCCGGGGAGGAGGGATGAACATGAAGCGGATCCGAATCCTCGCGCTGGCAATCGTGGTCGCTGCTTCGTGCGCGCTCCCGGCGCTGGCTGCAATTGAGCTGGAGCAGAACGACCAGGGCGCGGTCATTCGAACGCCCGCCTACGCCGCCACCATCAGCACCACGGGCGGGGCTGCTCTCACAGGCCTGACAGATCTGGTAGCGGGGCGCGAGCTTCGCATCACGCGCGCGGGACTGACCATAACCGCTGAGCGCGACCGTCCGGAATGGTCGGATGCGTGGACCCCCGCGCCCGTCATTCATGACGAGGCCAAGGCCGCCGCCGACACGAGGTTCGAATCGCGTGGCGCCGGTGTAGCCTGCGTCTCCCAGTGGTCCTGTCCGGTGGCCGAGGTCGAGAAGACGATGCTCTTCACCGACGATTCCCCCGCGATTGAGATTGCGTGGCACGTGCGCGTGACCAGCCCGGTGGAGGAGATCACCTACTGGCTCCAAACCAGCGACGCAGGGCTCTTCCGGGAGGCGCGCGTCTATCCCGGCGACGAGCGCATGGTGTCGCGAGGCGGTCACTCGGCCCGCTACCGCGCCGCGCCGGCACTCGTCTACTGCCACGATGGCAAGACGGGCCTCGGACTGGCGGCCTCGCGAGAACGCGACGGCATCCGCGCCGTGGCGTCCGCCATCATGCCGGGCCCGAACGCCGTTCAACTCGCCGCATATAGCGAGGTCCTGCGCTGGCGGGAGACGCCCTTTGAGTTTGACATGCGCGTCCGCGTTCCCGTCGGGTCCAATCCCGAAGAGACGCTGGCCTGGCACCGCGCCACCACGCCCGACCTCGAGCCGCTGGCCATCACCAAACTGGCGGTCGACAAGCTCATCCACCGTTCAACCGAGGCGGGCCACGCGTGGGTCACGCTCACAAACAACTCAGACGGACCCCGCCAGGCGCGGCTTACCGCCCGGATCGAGGGTGGAGTGGACCAGTCGCGCGATCTGCCGGAGCAGGCGGTGGACCTGGCCGCGGGCGAGACCACGCGCCTGCCCATCGAGTGGGAGAATCAGGGGCAGCACGGCTTTTCCCTCGCGGCCTCGCTCCTGGACGCGGATGGCCAAGAACTCGACAGCGCGCGCGAGCATTTCGCGGTCGCCGACAACTTCTCGCGCGTGGGGCAGATGGCGGTCTTCAACCCCGGCTGGATGAGCAAGGAGTGGCTGATCCCAAGTCAGATCGAGTTGGCGAAAGACAACTACGTCGGCACGATCGAGTACTACTGCTGGGCTCCCGACCAGGTCTTCGACTTGACCCCCGACACCGAGGAGTTCGAGCCGCATACGGAATCCCAGGGCTCCTATCGGACGCAACTGACGCGCTCGTTCGTGCAGGACCTGGTGCGACAAGCGCATGATAGCGGGCTGCGGGTGGTGGCGATGGACACGGGGTGGGCGAGCCTCAAGGGCGCGCTGGATCACCCCGACTGGATGAAGTACACGCGCGACGGGCAGATCTACCTCTACAACGGGAACATGCACGACGGCAAGCGCTTCAACGCGGTGGGCGCCCACGTCTTCACCCCCGAGCGCTCGCGGCAGTGGGCGCGCGAGATGGCCGCCTCGGTGGACATGTTCGGCTGGGACGGAGTGCGCTTCGACTGGAACTTCATCCCCATCTCGCCCGGCGACCCGCTCTATCTCGATTCCGGGAAGCCCGAGGAGGCCGACGAGCACGAGTGGTTCGATTCCGAGGGACGGTCGGCGCGCGACCTGTTCCCCGATCCCGATGCCACGGCCGCGCAACTCTGCCGCGCGTGGCGAGAGACGGTGGCGGAGCAGCATCCGGATTTCGTCTACCACGCCAACTACCAGGTTGACGATGAGATCGCCGCCCGTTTCCCTCAGTACACGCAGGCGGTCGGCACGGATTCGGGGATCCTGCGCGAGGGCTTGCTTGACGTCGCCAGGCGCTACCCCACGTGGCAGGAGTGGACGGCGGCGCTCATGGACACGACGCGCATCCTTCGCCCGCTCGGCGGACAACCGTCGGTGGGATGGATGCGCGGCTACGCGCCGGGCAGCGTGTCGCAGCGGACGCTTCAGAACTGCATGATCGCATCGGGCTTCCACTGGTACGGGAGCGCGCAGTCGCCCGGCTCCATTGATGACACGCACCGGCGCTTCGCCCACGCGTTGCGTTTTTCGGAGTACTTCTACGATCCCGGCTTCCTGCCGGTGGATGATCCCGCGGCGACCGTCGAGGTCGCGGGCGAGGGCTCCGAGCGCGTGCTCTGGCAACCCTTCGTGTTCGAGCGCGAGGCGGGGGAGACGCGCGAGACCCTCGCGCATCTCATCAACCTCCCCGAGAGCGACCACATCATCCAGCGCCACGAGTTGCCGCCCGCGAGAACGGACCTGACCGTGGCCGTCTCCCTCGCGCCTGGCGCCGAAGTGACCGCGTGTTGGATGATCTCTCCCGATCCCGAGCCTCGTGCTGTGGAGATCCCCTGGGAGGCGGACGCGGCGGGGCGCGCGGTCTGCCGAGTGCCCGATCTGCGGAGCATAGTTTCCATCGTCCTGGTGACGGACGCGCCGCCTATGGAACGTTGACGACAGGAGTCCGGATCGAGTCCAGGGAACCGTGGATTGCCTGGCGCATAACCCATTCAGCCTGTGGAGGCCACGCCCATGACCGCTCGCGAGCGCTTCTTGGAGACGTTCCGCTTCGGCAGCCCCGACCGCCCCTACATGATGCCCCAGTGGGTGTTCGGCGAGACCGTCGCCCGCTGGCAGAGCGAGGGGATGCCTGCCGACGTCCACTTCGCCGACTACTTCGGCTTCGACCGGTACGAGGTCTGCCCCATCAACACGGGCCTCGTCCCCGCGATCAAGGAGCAGATGATCGAGGAGACCGAGGAGTACAGCCTCATTGAGGATGAACTCGGCGGGCTGATGAAGGTTCACAAGAGCCGCGAGATCGGCATGCCCCAGTGGATCACGTACCCGCTCCGAGACCGCGACACGTGGCAGGAGTTCAAGCGGCGGCTCGACCCCGATTCCCCCACTCGCTACCCCGACCACTGGGATGACCTCGCGCGCTGCTACAAGGACCGCGACTACCCGCTCGGGATCCATGCCGGCTCGTACTACGGTTGGCTGCGCAACTGGATGGGCATGGAGCACCTGGCCGTGCTCTACCATGACGACCCGGACCTCGTCGCGGAGATGAGCGACGACGTCGGCAACTTCATGCAACGATTGATCCAGCGCGCCGTCGAGGCCGTGGATTTTGACTTCGCCATCTACTGGGAAGACATGGCGATGAAGACAGGATCGCTCATCGCGCCCGATCTCTTCCGCCGGTACATGTCCCCGAGCTACGCGACGATCAACAGCTACCTGCGCGACCACGGGATCGATATCCACATGGTCGATTCAGATGGCAACGTCGATGAGCTGATCCCCCTCTGGCTCGAGGTGGGCGTGAACATGGTCTACCCGATGGAGGTGGCGGCTGGCTGTGACATCCTCGCGTATCGAGAGCAGTACGGCACCGACCTCATCATCATGGGCGGCGTCGACAAGCGCGAGTTGCGAACCGACAAGGCGGCCGTCGAGGCCGAGGTGATGGGCAAGATCCCGCAGATGGTGAAAGCCGGCGGCTTCTCGCCGATGGTGGATCACGCCGTCCCGCCGGACGTGCCTTTCGCCAACTTCCAGCACTATCTCGACCTCTGCAGAGAGATCTACGCGGCTAACTAAAACGCAGATTGGTGAATGACCAAAATGACGCGAGGCAAGCACTTCCACGTGGCCTGGCTGGCAACGTTGCTCGTGGCGCTGGCCGCCCACGCCACCGCATCCGTAACGCTCTACTGCCCGTTCGAGGGCTCGGCGCAGGCTGAGATCCACGCGGGCGATCCCACGCCCGCGCTCGAGGGTGTGGAGGAATACGTCGAAGGCGTCCAAGGCCGCGGGCTGGTCGTCGGCGATGGCGGGGCGCATCTTGAGTACGCCGCCGCGGGCAACTACGACGTCCGCGAGAGTACCGTCTCCTTCTGGGTGAAGCCGCTCGACTGGGAGGGGACCGACGACAAGTTCCACGTCTTCTTCCAGTGCTCCGCGCCCGCCGGCGGCGACAGCAAGGGCTCGCGGTTGCTCTACAAGTACCTCGTGCCCGGGCGCTTCCTGATGCTGGCCATTCCAGACGGCGAGATCCCCTACGTGAATTACCAGGGCGCGGGCTATGCCGACATCGCCTCGTGGAAGCCAGGCGAGTGGCACCATGTCGTCGGGTGTTGGCGCGCGGCGGGGATGACGCTCTACCTCGACGGCCAGCCAATCGGCGGGCGCGTCTACACCAACATGCCGATGGATTTGGGCGAGACCATCAAGTTCGGCGACAGCCCGTGGCACCTCGAGCGCGAGGCCCGAACCGTCGCTGACGAACTGACCATCTACGATCGCGCGCTCAGCGCCATCGAGGTCGAGCTGCTGCGCCGCCGCCCGACGATGGATGGTCTATCGGTCGCCGTGGAACCGCACTTCCTCGAAGGCCACATCACGGCGCGCGTGGATGCGTGGGACCTGAAAGATGACGCGCGGGTGAACGTCAAGCTCGTGACGGCCGGCTCCGCCGCAGCCGCTAGCCAGGTCAAGACGCGCGTCTTGCCGGGAACGGACTTGATCGCGGTTGATGTCCCGCTGAAGGGCGTCGATCCCGGCGACTACCGCGTCGTCGCGTCCGCCGAGGGCAAGAGCGCCGAGGCGGAGTTGGTGATCCCCGAGCAACCGCCGTGGCTGGGCTCGCGGGTCGGTATCAGCGAGGACGTCCCGCCGCCGTGGACGCCGATGCGCGAGACTGGCGGCACGATCGAGTGCTGGAACAGGTCCTACGAGATCGCGTCCGGTCCCCTGCCGCAACAGATCACCTCCGCCGGCGAGCCCGTGCTCGCCGGGCCTGTCGAGATCCAGGTCGCTGTTGGCGGCGAGACGGTCGAGTGGGGTGATCGCAGCACCGCCATCACCCGCCAGGCGGCAACTGAAGTCGCATACGAGGCCCGCGCATCGGCGGATGACCTCCGGCTCGCGGTTGACGCCCGCGTTGAGTTCGATGGCATGTGCTGGTTCGACGTGTCTCTGTCCGGCCCACCGGGCAGCTCCGTCGATGGGGTAGCGCTCAACATCCCGCTGCGCGGAGAGATCGCGACCTTCTACCAAGGCGTCTTCGACGATCCCAATGAGCCGGAGTCGGGCGACGTGCCCGAGGGCGAAGGCGTCCTGTTCGAGCGTCCCTTCGTGCCCGTCCTCTGGGTGGGCAACGACGACAGAGGCCTGCAGTGGTTCACCGAAACCAGCGAGCCATGGGACGACCCGGAACGTCCAGCCAGCGTACGACTCGCGCGCAAAGGCGCGACAGTTGAGCTGCGCGTCGAACCGGTGGTCAGCCAACTCGCTCTCGACAAGCCGTGGAAGTTCAGCTTCGGGCTTCAGGCGTCGCCGATCCGCCCCGTCGATCCCGAGTGGCGGCGCGGTCGGCTGTCGGGGATGCCGGGCACGGTTCACATGATTTGGGCGAATCAGGAAGACATGATTTGGTTCGGCTACCCGAAGGCCCGCGACCCCGAGGCGCTGCGGGCGAAGGTCGCCGGATTCCAGAAACCCGGCGCTCGGGTCATTCCCTACAGCACCCCGTTCGTGCTGTCGATCGACTCCCCCGAGAGCCGTCTGTATGGCCACGAGTGGCTGCGCGTCGGCGAGGGCGATAGCGGCTCCTCGGACGTAGTGCGGATGGGAGGCTGCGCCCAATACACCTGCCCGAGCGCGCCACACTACGCGGACTTCACCACGTGGGCGCACGAACGGTTCGTCGATGAGATCGGCTTCGACGGACTGTACTTCGACATCTCGGGGCTGCGTTCGATGGATTTTGAGCCGGGCGGATGCGGCTATCGGCGAGACGGTAAGCTGATCCCGACCTACCCGATCCTCGGCAAGCGCGAGATCACGAAGCGGATGTACGTGATGCTCAAACAGCGAGATCCCCAGGGCTTCCTCATGATCCACTGCTCGGGTCAGGCCGTGCTGCCCTTCATGGGTTTCGCGGACATCCGGGCGATGGGCGAGGACCTCTCGATGCGCCTCGGCAAGACTCCCAACTACCGCATGGTCGTGCCCGAGGCGGGCTGGCGAGCGATCCAGTCAGGGCACCCCTATGGCTTCTCAAACGTGCTCCTGCCGATGCTGAAAGGTCAGGAGGACAACCCCACGCCGATGGAGCAGGCGATGGGTCTGGTCCTGCTCTACGGGATGGGTATCTGGCCGGGCTACGGGCATAAACCCTCGCAAAGCGCCATGCGTAAGGCCTGTGACCAGTTCGACACTGTCGGCGCGGAATACGTGCCGTTTTGGCGGGATGATCTGCCGGTCAAGGCTTCCGAGCCGAGCGCTCGCGTAAGTATCTATCGCCAGCCAGGCCGCGTCATGATCGTGGTGACGAACGAGTCGGACGTGGCAGTGCAGACGACGCTGACAGTCGACGTCGATGCTCTGGGTCTGCCGGCCGATGCGCCGTGGACGGATCTTCTTGCGGAGCAACCGATGGAACCGGCGGCGCCGCGCGAGATCGGTCCGGGCGGGTATTGTCTGATCCAGATCGGTGGGTAACGAGCCATGGTCACGCTCAAGGAGTCGCTGACGCTGGCCGGCGAGAACATGCTCAGCAACCTCTCGCTCGACTGGGACCACTTCCCCTTCTGGTCCGTTTCGATCGGTCGAGATTTGCGGGCGAAATGCAACATGGACGGGCCCGGGCACAATGTCGGGCGTTGGTGGGACGCGATGCTCCGGCTGGAGGCGGCGACGGGTTTCGCCATTCCCGAACCCATCGAGGCGGCGATGCTCCGAAATCTGGAGATCTGCCTCGACAACCCCTTCGGGCTGAGCGGACACACATACGGCGACTCGGTTCGGTGGGTGTTCTACCACTCGCAGCGCGAGACGATGTTGGCATTGGCCGTTCTCGCCCGTTACCGAAACAGCGCGTGGGCCGCAGAGGCTGGCGCCACGATGATCCAGGCGCACAATCGCTTCCTCCGCGATGACGGGATGTGGGACAACGAGGCCCTCCAAGGCATCGCCGCCGAACACGACATCCCGCTCCGCAAATACAAGTTCGCCGCCCACGAGAAGGAGGGCGTCTACCTCACTCATTCCCACGGGCGGCTCATCGAGGCCTTGCTCGAGTTCCATATGGCCACCAATGACGCGTCCGCCCTCGATCTCGCATCTCGATGCGCGGAGTATCACTACGAGCATTCGACTCTCCCCGACGGCACCTGCCCGCGCGAGCCCGACCTCCACACGCACTCGCTCTTTGGCACCTATCGCGGCCTTCTGATGTACGGTCAGTTGGCCCGGCGGAACGAGTTCGTCGAGCGCGTCGCCAAGACCTACGAAGTTACGGTCCGCCCCAGCATCAAACGCTCGGGCTTCGTCTCCCACGACTGGGGCGCCGACAACCGTGGGGAGACCGCCTCCGCCGGCGACGCGGCGCAATTGGCGCTCTGGCTTGCGCAGGTGGGGTATGACGAATACCTCGACGACGCTCAGCGCTATGTCCGCGCGCGGATTCTGCCCTCGCAGATCACCGAGCCGCTCGGACTCGTGCCTAGCGCTGACGATGACCTGGACGCCTACGCCAACCTCGACACGCGCGCCGTCGGCGCCTACGGCGGCATGCACCGGCATCCCCACGGCGAGGCTCTGCCGACCACCGACATCACCGCCGCCTGTCTGCATACGCTCTGCGACATCTACACCCACGTGGTCGAACCGACCGAACTCGGTCTGCGAATCAACTTCCACTTCGACTACGAGGACGACGACGTGCGCGTCGGCCGGTGCTACGGCGACACCGGGCGGCTGAGCGTCCTGGCCAAGAAGAGGCAGCCGCTGCTGATCCGCGTCCCCGGCTGGGCGCCGGACGGGTCGGTCCGCCTCATGCTGAACGGGCAGATCATCCCGCTCGCTTGGATCGGCCGCTCGTTGCTCGTTGGGCCGCAGGCCGAGAGGACGACGGTTGAGGCTGAATACGCGCTGCCCGAGGAGACGGTCACCGAGCCGACCGACGGCGTGGACTACCGAATCTCGTGGCGTGGCGACGAAGTCGTGGGGATCTCGCCGAACACCGATTTCATCCCGTTCTACCCGACCTTGCCCGCCTAGTAAGGGACGCTCCTGAGGAATCGGGAGACCGTCCCGCGAGCCAGACCTGAGGAATTCCGAGGGGAAACAGCCATGAAGAGGCGTCAGTTCATCCAGGCAGTGACTGCGTCAACGCTGTTGAGCCAGGTCGCGCGGAGCCAAACGTTGCCCGACGATCTGCGGATCACCCGCATCGTGAGTTTCGACCTCCACACGCGCCGGCAGAAATACGTCGGCAAGAACGCCGCGCGCGGCGACCATGGGTGGGGCTACAAGGACCGGATGGCCCGGCTCTACACGAACGTTGGCGTGGAGGCCCTCGGCCGTTGCTGGTGGCACGACGACGACATAAAGAGCGTGCTCGGAACCAACCCGTTCGCCGATTTCGACCCCGATTCGCGCCGCATCGTCAGCCCCCTCGGCCCGCGCACAATGGTCCTCTGGGACCTCGCCGGCAAGCTGCTACAGAAACCCGTCTACCAGCTCCTCGGCAATGAGGAGGGCGGCTCGATTCCCGTATACGATGGCTCAATCTACTTCTCCGACCTGTTCGAGGAACACGCTGAAAACTGGCAAGATCGTTTCCGGGAAGAGATCGACATGGGCCTGGAGATGGGGCACCGAGGGTTCAAAGTCAAGGTCGGTCGCGGGAACAAGTGGATGGATCGCCAGGAGGGCGACGCGCGGGATGTTGAGGTCCTCAAGGTGATCCGCGAACACGGGGGAGATGATATCCTCATCGGCGTCGACGCCAACAACGGCTACGACCTCCAGGGCGCTAAGCAGTTCGTCGAGCGCGCCGTCGGGCTGGACATCGCCTTCGTCGAGGAGATGTTCCCGGAGGAAATCGACGAGTGCCTGGAGCTGAAGCAACACATCGCCGATCTGGGCCCGACGACGCTTCTCGCCGATGGCGAGGGGCAGGACGACCTGGAGCACTACCGCCCGTTCGTTGACGCCAAGGCCATTGACGTGCTGCAGGGCGACATGAACGGCTTCGGCGTCGAGGGGATCATGGCTGAGGCGGCAATGGCCGAGCCCCAGGGAATCCTCGTCGCGCCGCACAACTGGAGTTCGATGGTCGCGCTCTTCCTGCAGACGCACGTGGGGCTCGCCATACCGAACTTCTACAGCGCCGAACACGACCCGACGACGTCGGACGTCCTGATCGCGGATGGCTACAAGATCGAGGACGGTCGCAGCCACGCGCCGGACTCGCCCGGCTTCGGCCTGGCGATCGATGAGGACAAGTTCGACCAGGTCACCATCAACTTCGACGTGGACGAGTAACCAAGGCAGCAGAGGAGGGGCTCAATGTATAGACGCGGTTGGGGGTGGTTGGTGGGTTTGGTCCTGGTCGGAGGTGGGGTGTATCTCAGCATCTTCCATGGCTCGCGTGGCAGGGCCCCGTCGGAACGCGGCCCGTCGTCGAGGTCGGGCACTGCGTCCGTCTCGGAGTCGTCGCCTGACCTGGACTCGCACTACGTGCTGGCGGTGACGCGATACTCGAGCGCTCTGCAGGAAGAGGAGATCTGGGTGCTTGCGCTGGGCGCCGAGCCGGAGGTCGTCGCGCGGTTCCCCGGCCAGCTCCCGATGTGGAGCCCGGATGGCTCGCGGCTGGCTATTGGTCGACGCGACGGGGACGGGCCGACGCAGGTCTGGACGTGTGACCCTTTGGGGGATGCGGCGCGGCCCGTCACCGACACCGACATGAGCGAGGGGATGGCATCACACGAGGCATGGTCGCCGGATGGGCGTCGGATCTACTATACCTCGGGCTACGGGGAAACCTCCCCGAATCTGTGGGCGCATGATCTTGAGAGCAACGCCGCGATGGCCGTGTCGCAGGCGGGTCCGTACTACGCGTACGTAAGGCCGTCGCCGGATGGGGAGTGGATCGCGGCCACCCAAATGGCGATACACAGCCCCGGGCGCCGCGTCGGCGTCGTGGTCATGGCCACGGACCGCCCCACGCACCGTCCGTTCATTGATCCGGGCGAATGGGCGTCCCTCGTGGGATGGTCCTCGGACAGCAAGTGGGTCTACATCCAGACAGTTACGGGCGCAACCGAAACCAAGATGGAGCTGATTGATGAGGAGGTCCTGGAGGCCGCGAAGGCCCTGGCTGGGGCCGAGGCGGGCCTGGCGATCGCCACCATCTTCGAGAAGGCGGGCGTGCGCATTGACCTGGAGCGCGTGACGCGCGATGGGAAGACGCGCGAGGTGATTGTTGAGGGCGATCCCATGATCCTCGAGGCGACATGCGGCCCTGACGGCACGCTGGCGTACACGTCGGTGACGAGTGGCGATGATCGGCTCACGCTGATCCCAGGACCGGGCCGGGGCGAGATGCGGCTCGGGCCCATGGCCGACCAAGGGTTCGACATACAGTTCTCGCCGGACGGCAAGCTGATCGCGTGCCTCTACGCGAGCGACGGGAAGACGCCCAGGGACGCGGAAGTATCGGGGCTGGTGGTGTGTGACTTGGCGACGGGAGATGAGCGACTCGTTCTGCCGACGGATGACGATTGGGTCAGCACCTTGTTCGATTGGCGCCCGGTTGTTCCCGCCGCCGGCCTGCCCGATGGATGGGCCGGGGAATGATCGCAGTGCGGGAACTCCGCGAGCTTCCCTTTAAGCCCGTCCATGCCCTACCTCAGGCTGATAAACGTGTAGTTCCGCCCGCTCACAGTAACGGACAGCTTGCCCGCCTGAATGTCGATGGGCGCCTCCGCGCGCTCGTCGACGGCCGTGACCTCTCCCGCGTCCAGCCCAAGCGCCCCGAGGTCAACCGTGACCTCCACGACCGTCTCGTCCGGCAAGCGATTCGCGACTGCAATGACCGCCCCGTCATTCGTCCGGTAGACCGACGCCAGAGCCTTCTCGGTGATCGCCCCCACCGGGCAGTCCGCCTCCCAGTACCCAGTGAAATCCGCCTCGATCAAGTCCAGCCGCGCGCGGAGCCCCCAGAAGCTGCCGATGGCCTCTTTGTTCAGGTACGCGCCCGTCGTGTTGGCATCCGCCACGGCGCACATGGCGATCATGCTCTCGGTCGGCTGAGGCCCGTCCATGTCGGTCTTGTCTTTCGTCCCGCGCACGAACTCCGGCAAGAATTCGTGCACCAAACCGCTCGACGCGCCATGGTACTCCACCCGCCACGCGACGTCATCGAGCGTGTCGATGTACCACCACCTGTTGCCTCGGAGGTTGTGCGTGTTCTCCTCGCCGGGCAGCCAGAAATCGGCCCAGCAGTGCACCGGCGGGACGAGCTTCGCGTGCGCGTGCGTCATCCAATACCGGCGCTCGTCATCGAAGCTCCGGACGATCGCCGCCTGCCGCATGGCATACCGCCGCTTCGAGAGAATCGTGTAGGTCACGCCCGTCTTCCCGAAGATATCCGTGAACCCGTGCCCGTGGTGCGCGTTGTCGCAGGCCATGATCCCGTCCGTGTCGGTATAGACCCCCGGCACTCCGCACTCGCGCATGAACTCGTCCGCATAATGCAGCATGAAGTCCTGGAAACTCGGCGATCCCGGGCATACGGAGGCTAGCCGGTATGGCACCCACGCGGGCCTGAACTGCGTCGCCTCGTTCCGGTTCGGATATGACGCCGAATACGAACTCCCCCATAGCTTCTCGTAGAGATCGAACGTGGGATTGTGATCGGGTGTGCAACTCGTCGTCCCGTAGTAAAGCAGCTTCACGCCCTCGGCCCGCTGCGCGGCATCAAACTCCCGCACGCCTTCCGCGTCCAGCACCTTGAAGTGCCCGTCTTGCTCGGCGTACGTCGTCATCCAGTTGCGCGCGTTGATGTTCGGCGTCGGGCCGTGCATGCCGAAGTTCCACGCCCGCCTGTCCTCCGCCATCGGCTTCACGGGGGTCGCCTGGAACCCGAACGTGTAAGTCAGTGGCACCTCAAAGGTCACTTCCTGGCTGATCAGTGCTATCTCGATTGACGCATCCTCGCCACCCCGCACGATGACCGGCTTGTCGCCCTCGGGATACGCCCAGCCGGCCTGCGATTCACAGATCCACGCAAGGCCCTCCGTCTCGTTGCAGGCCCATAGGAAAGGCGTGAAGTCGCCCTCGTATCGCTCCCCGTCCCACTCCAGCCGCCCCGTCTTGAGTCCGCCCATCTGGCGCGCGCCACGCAGGTACTTCACCACGTCGCTGCGCACGGGGATGCGAAGCCGCAGGTCACTCGCGGTCGTTCCCCCCTCTCCCGGGTTCAGCGTGACCGTCGCCACCGTCAGGCCGTCGTACTCCATCCACATGGACCACTCGACATCCACCTGCGCCTCGCCGAAGTTGCCCGTCCCGTCGAACTCCGCCCGGTTCGGGTCCTCACGCGTCCGCTGGGCGTCGAGGTTCGTCAGGCTGCCCGTACCCGCCGCCGTCGTCAGTTCCATGCTCACCGGGCCGGCCAGGATGTCGCGGCCCTGATTGGTAGCGGCCTTGAGAAACGGTCCGTCGAACGCGTGCTCCCGGCCCCAGCATGATATCGTGCCCTCGTCGCCGTACTCCAGCGGCGTCCATGGCGCGAGCACCTCATCCGTGATGCCCACCCGCGTGCCGACCCACGGCAGCGGCGGCACGTCAAGCGTCTTCACCATCAGCATCGGTCGCGCGTGGCCCGGCTCGGTGAGCTGGTACTCCATCTCATACTCGCCCGTCTCGAACCCGAACGGGATGACGTGCGTCCCTCGCGCGCCCTCCAACTGGAGCGTCTCCTCGCCGGCGTCTCCGCCCGGCCCAGCATGCTTCACGACAAGCTCGGCTTGCCCGTCGGCGACCGGCTTCAGCCAGTCCGCGTCGATGTTCGTCAGGTCGAGAATCAGTCCCAGCCGCTTGTTCAACGGATCCGGCAAATACGCGACGTCAATCGGCTCCTTGACCATGAAGCGCATCGAATGACTGAGCGCCACCTGCCCATCCGCGTCCTCCAACGACACCGAGAGCGTCCCTTCCTTGACGCTCTGCAATCGCTCGGTAATCCCGCCCGCGTCGGTCACCTCAACCGTCTTCGCCAACGCGACGCCCTCCCCGGAGGCCACCGATGCGCTGAGCGTCCCTGGCGTGCCCTCGATCTGCGCGTCCAGCATGCCCGTGTTCAGCGTCGGTGACAGCGCGAGGCGCGCGCCCTGGGTGCTATCGGAGAAGATCAATCGGCCGTAACGCTCGGGCGTGGCCAAGAACCCGCTCTGCAGATATGCCCAGGTCGTGTAGACCGGGCTCGCCGGCTCTGGTCGGTGGTGGTCGCGGCAGAAGTTCCCCAGCCACATGTCGCCGGGCTTCGGAGTGGGCGCGCCGAGTTCGCTGAATGGGATCATCGCCTCGATCGTCCACCGCTCCTCCGCGACATCCGCCGCGAAGGTCACGTCACCATCCCACGTCGCCTCGCCGTAGCGGGCGTCGTAGAACGCCCCGGCGCAGTTGGCGATGAACTGGAAGTAGTCCTTGGGGGTGTCCGGGAGCGGGTTCAGGAACAGCTCGCACGAGTCGTCCTGCCAGACAGCGCCGTCACGCGCGTCCTCCGTCGCCGTCAGCGGGCCGGGCGGCTTGGGGCAATCGTAGCCGACATACAGATTCGCGTCGTCGTAACAGATCAGCGCATCCGCCCACTCCGAGTGCGGGTACATCGTCGCAGCATCGATCGGAATCGGCACGCGCGACGCCTTCGCCCACGCCGCTTCGTCCAGTCGCCCGTCCACCTCGATGGCTCCCGCTGCGCGGGGGACCATCAGCGTCGGCGGCGCGATCTCGCCTCCGGTCTCGGCCATGTACCGTTGCAGGATGCGATCCGCCGGCAGTACGCCGCTCCAGATCTCGAAGTCATCGATCAGCGAGCGGTCGGCGCCGTTGTGGTGCTCTCCATCCCCGGCATGGTAGATCGGCACGAGCATGAAATCCCGGTGGTCGAACTTCGGATACGCGATCCCCTCGATCTCCATGCGCTCGCCCAGCCGGCCGTTAACGTAGATCGCGATGTGCCGCTCGTCCCACGTCACGTCCACCTTGTGCCACTTGCCCGAGTCCCAATCGGCCTTGCCGTTCAGTTGGTAGAGTTTCTGCTCGGCCCCGCGTCCCTGGCTCATCACCACCCGCGCCGACCCGCCGTTGGGCGGGCTATCAACATAGACGCCAAACGGCACGTCGTCCTCGAACCCATGCACCCAAAAGAACTTCTGGTAACGTTGCAGATCATCGGTCCAGTTGTCCGGTCGGCACCAGAATGAGAGAGTCGCCGCCGAGAGATCCAGGTTGCCCTCAACCGCATACGCGCACTCCTCGCCGTCGCCGAGCAGCAGCGCGACCTTCTTGTTGTAGCCTTCCTGCGCCGTCAGACCCAGGTCGCGGCCCAGATTCGATTCCGGCGCGCCTCCGGCCACCTGCGCGTTCGTGGTTAGGTCGTCGAAGGTGACCTTGAACAGCAGTTCCGGCGCGTTCTGCCCTTGGACGACTGCCGCAAGGGTGATGGCCAGGCCCACAAGGGGGGCCAGCCAGGGCCTCGATTTGGCACGGCGTGTGGAATCAGTCATGGCTCCTTTTCCTCCTGAAGCGACCATTACCGAAGTCCCTCGATTCTACGCGCGATGTCGTCTCGCTCGCGCCGCAGAACGGCTGGATCGTTCGTGAACTCGCTAAGCCCCGATGCCACCGGCACGCACGCCTCCCGACCGGCCTCCGGGTCGCCAGTCGCATCGCTGAGCATCCACAGGTACTCGTAGTCCTCGAGCCCGTCGCGGATGTTGTCGAGTCGGATCGATCCGATCGGGCCGTCCGTCCCCGCGTACAGCATCCGGCCGTCGCCATGCAGCCACGGGATCCACCCGTCCGGTTCTGACGTCGAGATGCTCCAGTCCAGGAACGGTCCATCCGCCGGATCGATGGGAGTCTCGTTGCCGGGCCGGTCCGCGAGCATCAGCGCCCAATATAGGAACGCGTCGAACTTCTGGTGGTAGACCTGCCAGAATATCGCGCGCGCCTGGATGAGGTCGTTGTCCATTCGCCAATTCGGAAACGGCGCGTAAGGCTGCAGCGAGATGTATGTCCACATCTCCAGCCCCGCTTCCCTCAGCCCCTCCAGTCGGCTGAACTCCGTCCAGTCCCACATGGGGCACAGCGCGTCGAGGTGGAAATCCCCAAGGTCCCGCTCTGTCTGCGGAACGTGCGCCGTTGTCATCAGCGTGATGTCGGGGTAGATCTCCTTAACGATCCCAAAGCTGGCTTTCGTCGCATCCACCCGCTCAGCGGGGACCTCATCGCCGCCGAAAATGTATGCCTTGTCCAGCAACCCAAGCCGCCGCAATTCGTCCACTGTCGGGCCCAGCGCCTCCATCAGGCCTCGCGTCTTCTCGGGGCTCGGCGCGAATGGCCAGTCGCTGGCCTCCTTGTCGTCAGGCAAGTAAACCAGCGGGAACGCGTTCATCCCGCGCTTCGCCAGAGCCTTGAGCCGCACCGTCGGCGGCGGCGTCTGGAGCCAGCAGTCAAACGGGTTCAGCCTCAATCGATCGAGCACGTAGTCTTGGTACCTGTCCAGCATCTCCCGGTCGCCGTCGTGCAGTCCTAGGATGGGCGCCTCAGACAGCGAGAACGCCGTCCTCAGATGCCCCGCGCCCGGCGCGATCTTGAAGCCGTAGACGTGGACGCCGATGGCGATGAGCGCCAGCGCCCGCCCGTTCGCCATCACCGTCATCGTGCCGCTGTAGTCGCCCCGCCTGGCCTTGCGCGGCGCGTGGATGGTCACCCAGATGGGCTGAGTGAAGCCCTCGCCGACGGTGAAGCTCTCCACTGGCAGCAGCGGGTCGGGATACCAGCCCGTATCGAGCCAGCGCGCGGGTATCGAGCCCGCCTGCTCCGGCTTCTCGATCCACACAAACCCCACCTGGTGCCACTCAAGGTCTGCGCCGCCAATCGTCGCCTTGCCGTTGGCGTGAACCAGATCGCTCATCTCGATCGTCACGTCCTCGAGCGTCGTGCCGGGGGCTGTGCGGACGAGCACCTGCGCGCTCTCATACTCCCCGCGCGCAAGCGTTAGGTCGATGCCAAGCGTGGCCTGCTCGGGCGGGGGATCGCCCGGCAGCACCCTAACCATGCTCGACTCCGACCAGATCGCGACGTCGTCCACCGTGCGGATCACCTCGGCGTTACCGGGCTGCGCCGCCACGAGCATTGCGGCGGCTATCGTCGGCAGTTGCGTGACCATTACCGAGTCTCTCATTGCATCGAGCGGTTGCCAACAGAGGTTGCGAGCGGGCTCACTGCGACTCGAATCGACTCTCGAGCAGAGCGATGAACCGCTCGTATTTCTCCGGCACGTCGGCGTCGGCCGCATCGTCGGCCTGCTGGAAACGCCGGGCAATCTCCGCGATCTGGTCCAGGGTCAGGTCCCGGTCGATGTAGGGGTATAGAACCTGATCCTCTTTGTCGATGTGTTCGGTGAGCAGCTCCCGGTAACTCGTCAGGTTCTTGCAGAGGGCCGCGATGTCGTCGGACTCAATCGCCTCCGCCGCCGCCGCAACGAACCCGCGCGCCCGGTCATGATCCTCGTATATCACCCGGATGATCTCAGCCTCTTTGTCCGTGTAGTCGAAGAGAACGTCCTGTTCCTTCATGTGGTGGAAGCTGTCCGCATAGCCACGGATGAATCCGAGCACATCGCGCATCAGTTCGGCATCCATCGCGCCGGCGATCCACGTATCCTCCACGAGCTTCGGCACCAGCGCGAGCAAGCGTTTGATCAATACATGCTCGCCCACCAGCTTCTGCACGGGCGGCGAGTATGTGATCACCTTCGGTGCGGCCGGCTTCGGACGCTCCGGAGCCGCAATCGGCTCTGCGTCGGGCCCCGCCTCAATGGCTTGCGCGATCTCGGCCATCAGCGCCGCCTCATCATCCGGCTCGAGCGTGTGGATCGTCACCACGTCCTCAAGCTTGCACGTGCCGACAGTGCACGGGACGCAGCCAATGTCATACCGTTCGAGTATCGTGCCGACCGCCGGGTAGGCCTCGATGATCTCCTTGATCCCCGTCTTCAGATGCGAATCCATGCTACGGCCTCCCGTGGCGCTCGTTCGCCAGCTCTCCGCGGAGGGGTTCGCCACGCTGCCTCGTCACGCCTGTCGTGGCGAGAACTCAGCCATCGAGGTCCCTGGAACATCGGTGACGAAGCAGCGTTGGGTCTGGCTGGGGATCATCCGCACGAACTGGTCGCCCGAAATGCCCTTCACGCCACCTACTAGGAGAGATATTGATGAGGATTCTCTGTCTGCTGATCTGCCTCGTGACAATGGGGTGCGGCGCCTGCGACGACTACTACGTTGACATCGATGCGATCGGCGGCGCCTGCGATGATGCCGGGCCTGGATCGATCGACGAGCCTTGGCAGACGCTTGGCCGGATCATGGCCGACCAAGAGCCTCGCCCCGGACCGGGCGACACGGTCTGGATCCGAGGCGGCGTCTACGATCACTCGCTGATCCTCACTCGCGGCGGCGAGGAAGGCTTGCCGCTCACAGTCAGCGCCTACCAAGACGAGACGCCCGTGATTGACGGTGGCGGTACGCTTCCGCGCGGCGTCGTGTTCTCGGATGGCGGATCGGCCGATCACATCGTGCTTGACGGGCTGACCGTGCGGAACTTGGCCGACGGTGGCGTCGGCATAATGATCAGCGGCCGGACGGACGTGACCATCCAGAACGCCGATGTCTCCGGCGCCAGGATGGGCGTGTGGCCGGGCGCGTGCTCAAACGTCCAAATCCGCGATAGCGAGATCCACCACAACTCGAATGGCAACATCTACCTCGACTCGCGCAACGTCGACATTGTCATCGCTGACTGCCACATCCACCATACCGAGAAAGCCCACAACATCAGCGTCTACGCGCCCGGTAACGCGGTTCGCACCAGCGGCCTGCCGGTTGGGCTTGATATCAACGACGGCGTGGCGACGTTTGGCATCGAGGGTGTCGATCTCAGCAAGGTCCGCCGCGGGACGCTGACAGGCCAGGATGCGGAAGGCTCCGTTCCCTGTCCAGCGGTGGTCTTGCTGTTTCCCGATGAGAACCCCATCCCGAACGGTCTGCCTCTTCCGGGCGGCTCCATCAGGCTGCCTGACGGCCGCGATTGGTACGCCATGCGCGCCGTGCCGGAGTGGGACGGCAAGCCTTACTCGCAAGATGGCACGCTCGGTCAGTTCTACATCGGCGATGCCGACCCGAACACGATTCTCCAGGCGAAGCACATCTTCGTGACGTATCTCTTCCCTGACGATGTCGCCAACCGCGACATCCAGATCCTGCGCAACGAGATCCATCATGCCTACACCCAGGGCATCTGGGTCCAGCGCGCCGAGGGCGTCTTGATCGAGGGCAACACGACCCACCACAATGGCGCATCCGGCATCCAGATCGAATCGCTCAGCCGCCGGATCTGGATCGAAGACAACACGAGCTACGCGAACGGGCTTCACCACAACCACGAAACCGGCATGTGGATCGACGAGACCATCGACGCCGTCGTCCAGGGCAACACGTGCTACGAGAACCAGAAAGCCATGGGCATCACCCAATGCGAGTGGGTGATCGCGCGGCGGAACTTCCTCTACAACAACCGCGCCCAGCACTGCGGCGGCGATCCGGCCGGATGCCGGCGAAACGCCGGCGCGTTCTGGTTCAACGGCGGCCGTCACAACAACCTCGGCGCCCCACCCGGAGCGCAGAACAACGCGCTGGTCCACAACACCATGTGGGGCAATGGCACGCAGGAGAGCGTCTGGGGCGGGATCCAGCATGGCATCAATGGCTACCCGCGCGTCGGCTCGAACGCCATCATCAACAACCTCGTGCAGAACTGCCTCGGCGCCGCGCCCATCTTCATCTCAGCCCTGCCCGGCGCGCTTGATGGCAACCTCTACGCAGCCGCCGGTCCCTTCACGGCCTTCATCGCCGGGAAGGGGGGAGGCGCCAGGCACGCCCTCGCCGATGTGGGCGGGCTGGCGGCCTACCGCGAGGCCACGGGTCTCGACGCCGCCTCGCGGATTGTCGAGGTCGAGTTCGCCGATCCCGATGCCGGCGACTTCACGCTGTCGCCCGACAGTCCCGCCATCGATGCCGGTCGGGCCTTGGCCAACACGACCGCCGCGGGATCAGGCCGGGATATCCCCGTCGATCGCCCGAGTTGCTTCACTGCCGGCCTGCGTGATCGCAACGACAATGTCATCAAACAGGGAGACGTAATCCGGGTGGCCGGCGCCACCGCCCGAATCGTCGCGATCGATCGCGAGCAATTCGTCCTCACCGTCGACGCTGATCTGACGTGGGACGAGGGCGACGATGTCAACTACCCCTACGAGGGGGCGGCCCCAACGTCGGCGCGTGATTTCATCGGAGGTGGGCATTCGTGGATCCGCTCAAGATAGTCCTGATCGGCGCGGGCAGCAACAGTTTCGGGCGAGGTACCTTGGCCGATCTGATGGCATGTCGCGAGTTGCTGGATGCTCGCTGCGTAACGGTCGCGCTCGTCGATACCAACGAGGCCGCTCTCTCGAAGATGGTCGGCTTTGCCGACGCGCTGAAAGCCTACTGCGGCGCCGATGTCACCATCGAGGCCACCACCGACCGCGCGCAGGTATTGCCGGGCGCCGACTACGTCGTGACGGCCGTCTCCGTTGAGCGCAACAAGCTCTGGGCCCAGGATTTCCGGATCCCGCTCGCCTTCGGTTTCCGCCATCCCTATGGCGAATGCGGCGGGCCGGGCGCGGCGTTCCACACGCTCCGCAGCCTCAACCTCATCGTGCCAATCTGCCGCGACATGGAGCGGCTTTGCCCTAACGCGACGCTCCTGAACTTCACCAACCCGGAAAACCGCGTCTGCCTGGCCGCGCGCCGACTGACGAGCATCGCCCCCGTCGGGCTCTGCCACGGTCCGGTCGGCACTCACCACGATGTCGCCCGCATTCTGGGTCGCCCTGCTGAGGAGATCGAGATCTCCGTCGGCGGCATCAACCACTTCCACTGGGTCTTGGGCGCAACCGATCTTGCCACCGGCGATTGCCTGCTCGACCAGCTCCACGAGCGTCTATCATCGGGCGAGGTGGATCTCGGCCCGCTGACGCGATACTGCTTCGAGAGATTCGGACGCTTGCCGTTCCCCAGCGATTCTCACATCGCCGAGTTCCTGCCCTTCGGTTACGAGTTCATCGGCCCGCACTACCTCAAGTACAGCCAGTGGATCGAGGCCGCGGAGTTCGGCAACACGGCGGACACGCCCGATGAGATGTCCCAAGTCGCGACCGGACAGGCCGACATCACCGACGGACTGGCCGCGCCGACTCAGGAACTCGCGCTTCCGCTCATCGCCGATATGGTGCTGGACCGCAACATCCGCCGCGTGTCGTCGAACGTGCCGAATGATGGTTGCGCCGTCGCGAACTTGCCGGAAGATTCCATCGTTGAGGTGCCCGTGGTCGCCGGTGCCGGCGGGGTCAGGCCACTTCCGGTCGGGCCGTTGCCCGAGGCCGTCGCGGCGTTCTGCCGGCTTCAGATGTCGATCCAGGAACTCATCGTCACCGCCTACGCGGAGCAATCCCGCGAACCCCTCCTCCATGCCATGCTGCTCGAGCCCACCGTCGACGACACCGCCCGCGCCGTGGAGTTCATTGACGAGATGTGCCGCCTGCAGGCCTCCTACCTCCCTGAGCTATCCGGCTAGGGCTGCGCCCGTGCCAGCGCCTTCGCCAACTCCGCCTCCATCTCTTCCGACGGAATCAGGGGCCGATCAGGGTCGTCATACGGGGTAACCTCGCCAGTCGCCTCGTCCCAGTGGACGGGCCCGTAAATGCCCGGTTGCCCGCCGTCCGTCAGGATCTCACACAACAGGTCGCCCTTGCTGTAGTGCCAGAACTCGCCGGGGAAGTGCAGGAAGCCGTGGCGCGCCATCACCTCAGTGATCTCTCGCCGGTTCGCCCGATCCTCATCCGTGATAAATGGCGAGTCCATCGGCGTCACCGCGCTCATCTCCAGGTACGGTTTCCCGCGCCAGACCTCCGACCCGTCCTCCTGCCTGAAGACGGAGATATCGACCGCCGTCCCCTGCATGTGAGTGCCGACCTTCCCGTAATTCGCTACCAGCACGCGGGACCGCCGGAAGACCAAGTCGATCGGCGGCGTCTCGCCGCCGCACTCCCACACGCACGCTCCCACGACCAGGTCGAACGCTTCCTCGCTCCGCCCCAAGAGCGTCTGCATCTCCATCGAGCGGAACGCGTCCTCGATTCGCATGATCCAGCCTTGGCGGTTCATGTCCAGCGCCGCCTCGACGAGATCGGGCAGCAGGCGTTCGCGGATAGCGAAGACGCGCGGGAATCTCCCGCCGATCAGCGTATCGGAGAATGTGACCTCAGCCCCCGCAGCCTTCATCGCCTCGGGAATCGGCGCCAACGGCTCGCCGCACTCCTCATGCGGGTATGCCAGCATCTCATCGACGAGCCTGTCCATCTCGTCCATGTACTCGGTCCAGTACCGTCGCCGAGCCTCGTCGTCGTGTCGAGCAGTCATGTTTCCCTCCGGCATGGAGCGGCTTTCGTGCCCGCGTAGCGACGGGCTTCCAGCCCGTCGGATCTGCTCGGCCCGAGCAGTAAAGCCAGCTCTATTCCTCAGCCCATAGCTGGTGCAGCAGCCTCGACGAAGCGTCGACGATCCTGTCGCCCGCCGCCGTTTCCAGGCGCGCCCAATACGTCGGGTCCGCCGAGTATCCCCCGCCCATCAGCGCCCCCGTCGTCGGGCAGTAGCCCGAGAATCCATCGGCAAGTTGCCCCACCATCGTCAGCGGCGCCGGGCTGCGGCGTTTGATGTCCAGACCAAACTGGCAGTACAGCTCGCACGGATTCGTCACGATCCCCAGGTCACCGATTCGGAGGGCGTGGATCGCGAGCGTGTCCACCGGGTCGTCGTTGAACGCGCGGTGCAGGCGAAGCGCGCCGCTGACTTGCAGTATATACTCGCCTCGCGGAGCGCTCTCCTCGCCGGCCGCTTCCATCGCCTCCGCGTGCCTCACCGCCTCCTCTGTCGGCAGCCTGACATCGACGCTGATGTCGTCGTGGACGTGGCGCAGAATAGGATCGTCAACCAACTCGGCCGCATCCATCAACCGACGCGTCTCGGTCGCCATCAGTGGCCCGATCTCGCGCATGCGCGCCTCGCCGTCATACGGTGCGGGCGGGCGCATCATGTCCCTTGGCGAGATGTCGCCGCTCGCGCCTTGCAGGTACAGCACGGGCACATCCTGCTGCAGCTCCTCCCGCAGAAGCCGGCGCGCCTCGCCAGGGAAGTCCGCCGACGCGAAGTCGGACGACTCGACGCAGGTTGAGTGGCAGCAGTTGGCCTGCAGAATCGCGATGGGCCCCGCGCCATCACCCGCGAAAAGCACGGAGTGCGATGGATCGTCGGGGCCTTCCAGCCCGATGAAATCCGGACGCGTGCTGTCGCCATACATCGAGTGCGTTCCGTCGGCCCAGCACAGGCGGCGGTTGAAGCCCACATGCGCCTCGCCCATGCCCCAGCCGACGCGCGCCGGCCGGGCGTTCGCCACCGCCTCGCTCGCGCCGTCGGCCAGCCAGTCTTTCAGTGCTGCCACGTACATCTCGTTCTTCGGGGAGTCAAAGAGCAGCCCGAGAGTGTCCGGCGCCGCGTGGGTGTGCGTGCTGGTGATGATGATATTGCGGTCGGCGACTCCCGACGAGGCCGACATCGCCGCCGTCATCTCGCGAGCGCAGGACCACTCGAACAAGCCCGCCAGATCCAGATTGACCAGCAGCACCGATTCCTCGCCATCGGAGAGGTAGAAGAAGTTCGCCTCGAGGTCGTCGCGGATGCGCGTGCAGAACCGTCGGTGGAGTTGCCCGGCCAGGTCGTCGCCGATCTGGCAGTTGATGATTCGAGTGGCGCTGCCTGCTATCATAGCCGTGCCCTTGGGATGACGGGGATGGGGAATCAGCCTCGTCTTCTCCGAGCCGCCAGGCGCGCCCTGCGTCGGCCTCAGTCCACCACGATCGCCTTGAGTCGCTCGGCTAGGAATCCCTCATCGATCGCCTCGCCGATGAACACCAGCCTCGACGTCTCCACGGGGCGATCCCAGTCGCTGATGTCGGTGCCGGCTTGACTCATCTGGAACACCTTCGCCCCCTCGTCCGTGTCGACAATCCCCTTCGCCCGCACGAGTTCGCCGGCCATCTCGCCCAGCAGGCTGACCAGTTTTGCGCAGCTCAGGCGCCCTGCCATCTCGATGCTCGCGCTCTTGAAGCTGTGCCCGGGGCTCGCCTCAACGCGCGGCCGTCCCCGCGAGTAGACGGCGGTGAAGTACACCGGCCGCTCGTCCAACACCAGGTCGACGTCCGTCTCGCCGTGCTGCGTTTCGCGAATAACCACCTCCGGCGGCGCCAGGTACTCGACCCGCGCCCGCACGTCATCGAGCGCCTCCGCCGTGATGAGATCGGCCTTGTTGATGAGCACTGTATTGCAGCACTTTACCTGCTCCGCCACCACCGGGATGTTGGCCTCGATCTTGGGGAAGACCACTGCGTCGACCACGCAGACGACGTTGCCGCAGTGGACGAGGTCCGCCAGCTTGCCGCCGGCGAGAAGCCGCGCGATCTGGTCCGTCTTGGCCACGCCCGTCGTCTCCATGAGGATCAGATCCGGCTGTTCTGTTTCGGCCAGTTCGGCGAGGCTGCTGGTCAGCGGCCCGGCCAGCGTGCAGCAAATGCACCCCGAGCTGAGTTCCCTCATGTTGTAGCTGCCCCGGTCGATCAATTCGCCATCGATCGGGATCTCGCCGAAATCGTTGACGATCAGCGCCAGCTTCTGCCCGCCCGGCATGTTCCGCAGCACGTGGTTCAGGAGCGAGGTCTTGCCGGCTCCCAGGAACCCCGCCAGGATGTGGACCGGAATGCTCATCGCTCGCGTTTCCTCGCCGGCACTCATTCGAATGGCACGCCGATCGCCCAACAGATCAGCCGCGCCATCAGCCGGCCGACGGCCAGGCCGGTCACGACAGGGAACACCAGGCGGAGCAAGGAGTCCGTCACGCTCGGGCGCTCAAAGCCCCCCTCGCCATCCAGCACCAGATCGCCGGGGTACCCCTCAACCGTGAGCACGCGGGTAGGCTCGTCGGGATCATGCAGCAGCTCTCTCGTCTCGCCTGCCTCCACGTTGTGCCCAACCAATGATGCCGAGGCCTCGTGCCGCGCGCCCTCCTCATCCGTGAACGCCAGCCTGAGCTGCCAGAAGCGGGTGCCGGTCTGCTTCGCCTCGACGACCTCGCCCGTCGCAAGCCGGCCTCGCCGGAGCATCTTGTACGCGCGCAAGCCATCGCGCAGGCTGGCGAAGACAAGCAGCGCGCCGATGACCGCAATCGGCAGCATGACGAACATGACGATGAACGAGTACAGGTGGAATGGGTCGAACGCGCCCTCGATGCACGCCTCGAGCCCCCCGGCCCCAAGCAGCAGCACGCACCAGGCGACCATCGGCCCGCACCCGCCGAAGCAGCACGCGAACTGCACTCGCAGCGGAACGCGTCGCGGCGGCGGGGTGAGCCAGGGCCCGTCCGTGGTCATGCGATGGCCGCGATCAGATCATCCACATCAAACACGAAGCCGTAGCTCACCGCCACGCGCCATAGAGCGATCTCCTTCGCGAACTCCGTCCGCGCGCTCTCTTTGCTCTCAACCGCAACCGTCGCCTGTCGAATGGCCGAGCACATCACGCCGCTCCGGCTCATGTCGACCATCCCGCCGGGCGATGTGAGGAGGCACGCGTCGATGGCGAACCCCGCGTAGATCAGGTGGTTGACGCCTAGCTTCCGGCACGCCGCCAGCAACTGGTGCGAGTTCTCCGCGACTGGCTCGCCGTCGAGCGGCCGCGACTCGGGCAGGAAGTCCATCTCCTCCGCCAGGCTCGCGCGGTCCTTCGTGTTGTGCTCGCCGCGCCAGACGTTCCGCGACTTGAAGCCATGCAGTTCGCTCAGCACATCGTCTCCCTCTATCCGCTCTGGCGGGTCGGGCGGGTCGCCGGCCAGCCTCTTCAGCCGCTTGTACCCGGGCACGTCCGAGTAGTAGTCCCCTCCACCGACCACGTGGACCAAATCCAGCGGCGAATCTCGCACGGCCTTCAGCAGGGGCGGAAAGACTCTCTTGGAGATCTCGATCGACTTCGGGATGTACGCGCACGAGCGCCAGACGCCAGGGAACTTCTCAAGCGTGCCGCAGTCCCACGCGTGCATCACCGCAACTGCCGTGCGCGACGCGGAGATGTCGATCTCGCCCTTCTGCCATCCGCCATAGCCCTCGGCCGGCACGTCGAGCGAGTAGTCGGCATCGAACTGCTCGTAGTAGTTCGCGGTCACTGTGATCCGATCGCCGTCAGCCATTTTCCGCTCCCTTTCCTGCGCCGCCAGCGGCAGTCCCGACACCGCCGCCGCGCCGGCAATCGCTCCCGTCTGCTTCACGAACCTGCGTCGATCCATAGCTGCACCTCAACGGACATCACGGGGTTGTAGGGGCGCGATTCATCGCGCCCATCGTCCTCACGTAGCACAATGAGCTTCCAGCTCATCCACGCTCCGCCTCACGCCTCTCGCCGCGCAGATCGCCTCACACCGCGCGCAGACATACTCATCATGCAACTCCAGAATCTGCTTCCGGTCTCGATTACATGTCCCGTAGTCGAACTTCACCGTGCCGCCGCTGAACCGGTGCGTCTGCTTCGCGACCGATTCGCTGAACGCGCCGTCCGGCCGGGGCGATGAGTTCGCGAGCGCGCCGGACGTGCAGGCCTCGATGCACTTGCCACAGACCGTCTCGCCGTCCGCACCCACTGCATTGTAGGTGCAATACCTCTCCGCCGCCACGTCCGCGTCGACGTCGCTGAAGTCGTTCACCCGTCTCAGCCAGCTCAATCGCTCACTGTCTAGCAACATGACGCCGCCCGCTGCGTCCTCCACCGGCGCCGTCTCGTCGAAGACAATAATGCTCGCGTACTGGCCCTGCAAGCGCCTCACCGATCCATCCGCCGCGACCTCGTCTCGGAACGGGAGCCGGCTGATCCCGAAGTGCATCAGCCCTGACATCACGGCGATGCTGTTCTGCGGGTACTGATCGTTGCACGGACCGTGGTACTTGCCCTTGAGGTACTCGCTCCGCGTCCGAGTGATGACGGTCCCGGCGCCTTTCGCGGTCATCGGCACCACGGCGCGTCCATCCGTCATCAGGCTCATCGCGAGCTTGGCAACCGCCTTGTTGATCAGCGATCCCACCTCGGCTCGCGCGTGGCAATAGTAGTCGAACGGGTCGATGTCGCCGCGCTCGATCTTCTCGGCGTACGATTCGTAGACTTCGTCACTGATCGGCATCATCGCGCTGATGATCACCGCGCGCTTGAGCCTCTGCGCCGCGTCTTCCCACGGCTCGGGCATCGCCAGCGGGTTCGGCGAGCCGTCGAAGCGCGTGCTCTTCACGTTCGATGCCGCGTAGTGCATCCACACGTCTTTCAACTCAATGGGGTACATCCCCGCCTGCGCGGGGCTGCGCAGGCCCTCCCAGATATCCATATCCGGCGCGCAGTTCGCCACTCCCACTCGCACCAACGGACTGCCGTCATCATCAGCCATGAAGCTCCGAAACGCCGTGCCCCAGTCAAACCCCGGCTCGCCGATCACTTCCACCATCTTCTCCGTCAACTTGGCCTGCAACGCACCTCGTTCCAGAGCAATAGCCATCGTCAGTTCTCCTTGTCCGTCGCCGTCCGTCTCACCATCACCCGCCTCACCACCACATCCTGCGCCTTCCCAACGATCCTGAAATCCGCCTCCGAGTTCTGAGACCCTCTGAACCGCGCGCCATTCAGCGGGTACGTCACCCGGCTCCATCCACCCTCCAACTCCTCCACTTCAGTCGCCTCCGTTAGCGTGTACGCGCCCGAGTGCGGCGCCGCCAGATCCGCCGAGTCGTACTCCACAAGCGCCGCCGCGCCTTTCCCCCTCAGCTCAACTTCCAGCACCACATCCGTCCCGCCCGAGGTCGCCAGGAACTGATCATCCACATCGAAGTACAAGTAGCCCATCGGCCGCCGTCCCGGCAGCAGCCAACACGTTTCGCCCTCCGCCTCCACCAACTCAAACTGCCCATCACCCGACCCAACCGGCGCCAGTCCCTGTTCCTCGCTCGGCGTCGCTTGAATCTGTTTGGCATTCGCGTGCGGCGACGGTGGCGGCGCGTATCGCTTCGGGTGGGCCTCAAACTCCCGCACCAGCCACAGCAGCGTGTACAGATCCACCACCATGATCTCGTCATCCCCTGGCAATGCCTGCACAGCTTCTTCGACGGCGACGTACCATGACGGCTGTTTCAGGATCGATCGATACACCGCGAACCCCGTCTCGTCCCTGCCAAACCGCGTGCCGATGACTTGCGCGGCCTGGGCCGGGTCGTGGGGGAGATCGCCACCCATCCGGATGAACGGCATCTTCCCGACCAGTCCCTGCGGGTCGATCTTCTGCGGCACGATTCCATCGCGCGAGAACCGCGAATACGCCTCCAGACCCTCCTCCGTCAGCCCTCGCGCGAAGCCGTCAATCACGAAACCCGTCAGGCTGATGTCCCATTTGTCGAACATGGCCTTGCAGTGCTTCTCCCACGCGTCCAGCCCCGAGGGCAGTCCCGAGTGCGGTCTCGGTTCGCTGAGAAATCCTGGGTTGAGGTACCCCGCGCCCGAGTCGCCCGCCACGAAGAAATCGTTCTCCGTCCGCGTGTCGCGAGTCCACATCATCCCCAGCGGGAATCGCTCCGACAGGTTCGGGTTGAACGCCCACGAGAGCGGCACCTCGCCCCGCTTCTCGTCCGTCCAGATGTGCGGCATGCGCTGATACAGCCACGCCGCCGCATCGTAGTCACCTACATAGTGCGCGTAATAATGCCTGGGGACGATCCGCCCCGATTCGTCCAGGATGCCCCGCGCTTTCAGCGACTTCACTGTCGGCTTCGGGTTCTGCTTCACCCGTTTCGGGACCGGGTAGTGCTGATAGAAACTCGCGTTTGCCATCGCCGAATACCCCAGCGCATCCGCGTCCATGTAAGCGTTGAAGCACGAGAGGATCTCCGCGTACTTCCACTCCGTCGGTACGCCGCCATACTTCCCGCCCGCGCTCCAGTTGGCGTTGGCGAAGTCCGTGTATTTGTAGGCCCATGGCGTAAACCCCGCCACGTGGATGCACCCGTCGCCGCCGAACTGATCCCACGCCGCGCGAAGCAGCTCCCGCAGCGTGTCTGCGTCCGTGCCGGGCGGCTGGTCCGGATCGTCCACCGTCGCCTCGTCATCCCATACGTTCAGGTCGAAGAGAATACCGCCGTGCGCGATGACATAGTCCTGATTCGTGACCGTGCAGTTCTGCGGCGCTCCGGCCATCCAGCATTTCAGCCAGAACCCGTCCAGATAGTAACCCATCTTCTTAGGGTTGGCCTTGCCTGTCCTCACATACTTCTCGATCAGCCACCGGTACGCGTCGCACTTTGCGCTGCCGGTCGACGCGAGATCGGTGCCGGCAATCGTGCCTTCGCCGGTGAACATCGGCGCCCCATCCTCGCCGATCAGTCGCGCCTTCTCCGGGAGACCCAGCTCCTGACAGACCGACCCCGGATCATCATCCTGCCTCACGCACAGCAGTCCCTCCACTCCCGCAATCGTCGACGCCAGATTGCTCGTCGCGGGGACGCGCTCGTCCCAGACTACCGCTCCCTCGTAGCAGTCGCTGAACCTCTCCAGCAGCGCCTCGAGGCTCTCAATCTGCTCCACCTCGCGCCCGTCCAGCCACCCGCCCTCCTCCGTCATCCGCTCCCACCAGAAGTCGTCCGCGTCGGCGTTGTACCGAACGTACAGCCGCGCCTCGTCGCGATTGACCAGTCCCTGCAGGCTGGTCACCAGATGCGTCTCATCCCAGAACCGCCGCCTCTGGGCCTCGTCATTCAGATCCAGCGAGAACAGCGGCGTCATGTCGTAGGTCACGATAGGCTCCGCCGCGGCGACGGAACAGGTCAGCGTAACAAGTGGCAGCATTACCGTTTTGCCCATGGGTACAGGATAATCCGCCCGCGCGGCGAAACTCCGTCCACTCCGTTTGCTGTCTTGGACCGCGAGCTTCCAGCTCGCATTGTCGTCTTTCGCCGAGCACTAACCCTCATCCTCGGCACGCAACCGAAAGGGGTTCCCCAATGGGACAAGTCATCACGCTGACACTCGTCGCGCTGCTGGTGTTCGCATTCTTCGCGCAGGCCGCCGTCGCTGAATCAGAGGACATGGGTGAAGGCTTCTTCCACCACGGCGTGGCCACGCCCGTCAGCAACCATCGCGGCATCGTCGCGACGGTCGATGGCGATGGGCGAAACGTCGCGCTGATCTGGCTCTACGATCACACCGGTTGCTACGCGCTGCTCATGGTCGACGCCGAAACCGGCGAGGCCGAGCAGTTCCCCATGCCCTGGAAAACCGGCGACTGCCCCTTCGCCTCGGTCCTGTCGACGAAGAACAGGTTCTACAGCCATTTCGGCAACCACTTCTGCGAGTTCGATCCCGTCAAGCGCGAGTTCACCTTCTTCAGCGAGACCGTGCCCCAGATGGCGATGAGCATGACCGAGGGACCCAATGGGGTCATCTGGTCGGCCACATACCCCAACAGCGGCGTCGCCTCGTACAACCCCGAGACCGGCGACTTCCGCGACTACGGTCACGTCCACGAGGAGAACTGGCGCCAGTACCCGCGTGCCGTCGCCGCGGATGACGCTGGGTGGGTCTACTTCGGGATAGGCAGCACCAACGCTCACGTCATCGGGCTCAACGCCGAGACGGGCGAAGCCAAGCCGATGGTCCCTGAATCCGAGCGAGGCAAGGGCACTGGGCCCGTCTATGCCGACAACAACGGCAAGGTCTATGGCCAGACGCGCAGCAGCGCTGATCTCCCGTGGTACGAGTTCTACGGCGGCGTCGCCACCAAACTCGACGAACCCCCCACCATCGACAAGACGCCCATCATCGCGAGTAGCCAGAGCCTCTTCCACACCAGGTTCCCCGACGGCAAGATCCTCAAGCGGTGCGACACCGTGGAGGCCATCATTGCCATCGAGGATCCCGCCACAGGCGAGATCACCCAGAACTCCTTCGACTACACCAGCGAGGGTGCCCACATGATGGGCATGGCCGCCGGCCCAAGCGGCACCATCATCGGCGGCACGGCATTCCCGATGCGCTGTTTCATCTACGATCCCGAGACCGACGAACTCACCAACCGCGCCGGTTACAGCCAGTGGAACACGGTCGTCACGCAGGGCGACCGCTTCTTCGTAGGCGGCTACGGCCACGGCATTCTGCTCGAGTACGATCCCACGAGCGAGTGGGTGCCGACGGTGAAGGACAAGGCTGGCTGCAACCCGCTGTTCTTGGCTGAGTGTCCGCCCACCATCAACCGCCCGCACGATCTGCTGGCCCACCCCGACGGCAAGACCATCGTCATGGCGGGGACGCCGGGCTACGGGTATACCGGCGGCGGACTGATGTTCTGGGATCGCCTTGCCAAGGAAGCCATCGTCATCGAACATACGGAGATCCTCCCCGAGCACTCGACCGCTAGCCTTGTCGCGCTGCCCGATGGCAAGCTCCTCGGCGGATCGACCATCGCCGCCGGAACCGGCGGCGAGCAGAAAGCAACCGTCGCCGAACTCTACATCATGGACATGGCCACCAAGGCCATTGACTGGCATGAGGTTGTCTTTGAGGGCATCTCTGGGTACGCCGACATGATCGTCGCCCCGAACGGGCTCGTGCTCGGGATCGCCGATCACAAGCGCTTCTTCGCGTTCAATGCCGAGACGCGTGAGGTCGTCTACGACGCGGATATCTCTGAGGAGTTCGGCTCGACGACCTCCGGGCAGCAGTCGCGCATCTTCGTAACCGGCCCGAATGACACCATCTACATCCTCTTCCGCAAGGGAATTGCGACGGTCGATCCGGATACCTTTGAGATCACCATGCTCGCCGAGTCTCCCGTCTCGATTGGACCCGGCGGCGCCTATCTTGAGGGCCGCATATACTTCGGCAGCGGATCGCACGTCTACAGCTACGAGATCCCGGGCAAGTAGTCCGTCGGCGGAGGAAGACTGAGAACGCGGGCTTACGCGTGTCGGCATTTGCGAGGGTCCAGGAGATGCAATGGAGCGCGCGTTTGTGCGCAAGCCCGTGGTCGTTGGCGCGCTCGCCGCGGCATTCGTCGCGGTGTCCTTCCCCTACGCGAATCTGGTAATCCGGGGCAGTCGGCCCGCGAACACGAGCCTGCCCTTTGGCGTGGTGGTCATCGCTCTCTTCCTGGTGGCCGCGAATCCTCTCCTCAAGCTCATCCACAAGCGACTCCCTCTCAACCGCGGCGATCTGCTGCTTGTGATGCACCTGGTAATCGTCGCCGCTGCCGTGCCGACGTGGGGGATGGTCGGCCAGCTCCTGCCGATCATGGCCGGATGTCGCTACTACGCGACGCCTGAGAACCGCTGGGAGGACACGCTCGCCCGCCACGTGCCTGAGTGGATCGCGCCGAGCGACCTCGACACGTGCCGCCAGTTCTACGAGGGCCTCGATCCCGGCGCGCGCGTGCCGTGGGGCGATTGGGCCGCGCCGTTGGCGGGGTGGGCGGTGCTGATCGCGGCCTTCTACGCGGCGACGATGGGGATCATGCTATTGCTCCGCCGGCCTTGGGCCGACCAGGAGCGATTGATCTATCCGCTGATGCGACTGCCGCTTGAGATGGTCGATGTGGGCGACGGCGGACGCTGGCCCGAACTCCTCAGACGCCCGACGCTATGGATCGGCGTCGGGCTGGCGCTGGTGCCATTGGTGGTGAACGGACTCCACTTCCACATCCCATCGATCCCCGTGATCAAGCTACGCGAGACCCTCGGCATCACCCTCTATGACGAGAAGATCTTCCTGCCGCTTTGGATCAACTTCGCCGTGATCGGGTTCGCCTATGTGGTGAGCCCCGACCTCGGATTTTCGCTCTGTCTCTTCGCGGTCATCGCCGCCGTGCAGACGCCGATCATGAGGCTCTGGGGCATAAGCCTCGGCGCGAAGGAGATCTACAGCGCGGGCTCGCCGGCGGTGAGTTACCAGACCATGGGCGCGATGGTCATGCTAGTGGGCGCGAGCATCTACTCCGCCCGGCATCACCTCCGCCAAATGTGGCGGGCCGCGATTGGAACGGCCGAGTTGCCTGGCGCCGAGTCCGAGCCCACGCACCCTCGGACGGCCGTGCTGCTGACCGCGTCCGGGCTGGCCGTGATGGCTGCGTGGCTAGTCGCGAGCGGACTGCCGCCGCTGGCGACGGCCGTGTTCCTGGCCACGGCGTTCGTCAATTTCATCGCGCTCACGCGGGCGACGGTCCAGGGCGGAGTGCCCGTTACGCGGGCCGCGATGATCCCGCAATCGATGGCCGTCAACATCGCCGGCGTCCGGTCGATCGGGCCGCGCGGAATGGCGAGTCTGGCCTACGCCTTCAGTTGGACCGCTGACATCCGCGTCATCATGATGACGTTCTTCGCCCACGGGCTGAAGCTCTGGGGCGAGGACAAGCCCAGGCGTCGCGGGTTGCTGCCCATGACATTGTTGGCGATGGGCATCGCCGCCGTCGGCGCGACGTGGCTGGTCATCCACTTGGCCTACGCGAAGGGCGGGACAACGCTCAGCGCCTGGCTGTTCACCGGCAGCCCCATGGCGGCATTTCGCTACGCGGCCGGGACGCTCGATTCGCCGCCCGAATCAGGCCTCGGCCGCATGGCATGCCTGGGCGCCGGGGCAGCGATCATGGGGGGCTTGAGCTTCCTCCACCGCACGCTGCTATGGTGGCCTCTGCACCCGCTGGGGTTCGCGGTTGCCGCGACCCAACCCGTGCAGGATCTGTGGGTGTCAATCCTCATCGGCTGGGTGCTAAAGGTCCTGACCATGCGCTACGGTGGCTACCGTCTCTACCAGCGCGCAACGCCCGTGCTCTTGGGCCTAATCCTCGGCCAGGCAATAGGCTGCGCCGGCTGGCTCATCGTGGATGGATTGATGGGCGCGACCGGAAACCTGCTGGTACTCTACTGACCATGTCCGCGTAGCGACGGGCTTCCAGCCCCTCGATTCCGTCCTCGGAATCCAGCACCCAACGCGGGGAGATAGCTCCAACATGACAACTCCACTGGCTCTAGCCATCCTCCTCACCGCCGGCCCCGGCCTCAACGCCGCGCCGTGGTGGGACGACTACCCGATCACCGTCCAGTCGTCGGACCCCGATACCATCGAGGCGCTCGGCGCCGACAGCGCCGTGTGCGGCCTGGCCGACGATCCGGGCTGGGGAGTGCATGGTGCGCGGACGCGGCTCCACTGGCTAGCAGAGCGCCTGGAACCGATCAGGCAACAGGGGGTCAAACTCCTCTGCTGGTCTGAGACATTCGGCACGTGCGAGCAGTACATCGCGGAGTTCGAGGAGTTGCCGGACGGTACGCTGCGGGGCTTCGAATTGGAGCCTGACACCCCACAACCGATGCTCAACCACTGGGGCTGGCATACGTGGAAGCCGCTTGAGGACCGCGTGCTCGGGTGGATCGGCCTGCCGTCGTATTTCGAAGGCGATCGCTCCGCCGGGCCATGGAACCGCACGCACGAGCGCTACGGATGCCCCGTCTTCACCTACCCCGACGGCCGCGAGGCCCTTGGGTACATCGACGAGGACGGTTTCCGAAAGCACAGGCTATACGACGCGGCCTGCTCGAAAGACGTGCTGGGCAAGAACCTCATCACCTTCGGGCGCAACGCGGCGGTGAACGAGGTCGATGAGGAGACGGGCGAAGTGAAGGGCCCCATCGAAGGCCTCGTGCCGCACGAGACGGGAGACGGCACGAAGTACTCGGGACTTCTGTCCTTCGGCAAGGACTCCGCGTTCCCGGGATGGATCGACTACGCCAAAGTCACCGCGCGACACATGGCGGACAACGGCGTTACCGGCATCTGGTCCGATAACTTCAGCGCTTGGGATAGCTTCGGGAATCCGCCGACGCGGACGGCGTTCGGCGAGTGGTCGGTGCATCGCTTCCGCAAGTTCCTGACCACTCGCTTCACCGATGCCGAACTCGCCGACATGGGCATCGCCGACGTGGACACCTTCGACGTCCGCGAGTACGTGCGCCGAATCGTCCGCGATGAGTTCGGCGGCGATGACACCAATCTGCTGGACGCCGCGTGGCATGACCCGCGCTGGCTCGACGAGCCCATCTGGCGCGCGTACCGGATCTACAAGTCCGAGACCGGCCGCGACGCGCTGCAAGCGTACCACGACACCTACGTCCGGGAGGGCCGTGAGGCGGGCATCGATTTCGTCATCCAGGGCAACGACATCCCCCTCTGGTGTTTCGATTGGCCTCGGCCAGAATCGCTCCACATGGTGAGCACTGAATTCGCGCCCGGCTGGAATCTCATCGGCGGGCCGCGCGGGCTCGGATTGCCGCCAACGGGACGCATCTCGCCCATCGTCAAGATGGCCCGCCGTCACGCGCGAAGCCGGTTCGTCCACCTCTGGTACTACCTCGACCAGCCGTATGAGAAGTACCACGGCAACGCACCCCTCGGACGCGTGCTGAGCTACGAACTCCTGGCGCATCACGCGATGATCCAAGCGTACCCCTCGCAAGCGAAGGTCGCGGGGACGGTCGAGAGCCACCGCGAGGTCGCCGACTTCATCCACGCGGCGAAGGAGACATGGGGCGACCGCGAGCCCCTCGCGCGGATCGCGCTGCTCTACTCGCCCGACAGCCGCCTGACCGGAATCACGCCCGGCGCGGTCAACGAGTTCGCGGCCCAGCGGCACGTATTCGATCTCATCGGCTGGGGCACCGCCCTCAGCGAGTTCCACGCTCAATACGATGTGATCGCCGAGTGGGAACTGGAGACCGGTCGTCTGGACGACTTCGGCGCGCTGATTGTGCCAAGCGTTGAGGTGCTGTCTGAGCTTGAGGTCACGGACACGATCGGCATATGGGTGGCCCTCGGCGGGACGCTCGTCGTCAGCGGGCCGGTGGGAGCCCGCCATGGTCGCGACCTCCTGCACGAGCGCGTGCTGAACGAGGCGGAAATGGTCCCCGCGCTCTGCTGGCTGGCCGACCTCGACCCCGATGAGCCTCGGCCCGAGACGCATGAGTGCGAGGTGGGGGATGGGCGCATCGTCTTCGTGCCCGCGCTGGGGTTTGACTACTACCAGACCGATTTCGCGGACAGGGACATCGCTGCGATCCAACGTGTCTTCGAAGCGGAGTTGATGAAGTCGGCGGTGACGTTGGCGAACGCGCCCCGGGAGGTGGAGATCTCTGCCTTCACGTCGCCCGAGCAGCGGATGCTGTCCGTCGACATCGCCAACCTCGACTTGGATCCGGACGTCGACGCGCAGCCAGCGCCGCATGATGTCATCGTCACGTGCCTGCTGACGGGCGCCGCGGACGAGGGCATGTCGGCCACGGTGCTGAGGCCCGGAGAGCCGCCACAGCGTTGCTCTCTCAACGGCGCGAACAAGAGGTTAAGCCTCGGTCCCGTCAGGGTTGACGACTATGCCTCTGTGGTAGTACAAGGATGGGGCGAGCCGCAGTAGAAGGAGCGTGGGATGAGAGGTCGCAGGTTTCAGTTCATCGCGTTATTCATCGGCCTGTCGCTGCTCGGTCTCGGATGGATTCTGCTCGCCGCGTGTTGGCGGTGGGGGCGACTTGGCGGATGGGACACCGACAACGGGACGCTCTAGCGGCGGCCTCAAGAACCACCGTAGGTCGGATCTCCAGATCCGACGAGCCGACTGCGAACGAAGTCAGCGGCGCCTGGAGCCTTCCCCGAGCGTCGGAGTGTTGTCCCTAGTGTCCGCCTTACGCGCGGCCATATTTCCGGGGAGGTAACAAGCGATGGCAACAGATCAGGCGACAACCGCAAAAGCAAAGACCCAGCAGGCGACCCAGATGGTGCTGTCGGGTCTGAAGCACATTCCCGACGACAAGCTCGGCTGGGTGCCGATGGGCAAAGCCAAGACACCGCTGCTGATCGTCGTCGAGTGCGCGGCGGTCTACAAGTGGCTCGTGTCGGAGTTCCAAGGCGAATCGAATCCGGGCCTGTACGAAGAGCTGATGAAGGCCGAGTACTCGGGCCGCGACGAAGTTGTGGCGCTGCTCGAGGAAGCCCAGGCCGAACTAGACGCGGCGATGGATGCGCTCACCGAGGAGAACCTGGCGGAGGCTCGCGAGGTCTTCTGGGGGCCGACGACGGTTGGCGAGCTTCTGTGGGCCGCCAGGATGCACAGCGATTACCACGCGGGGCAACTCAATTACATCCAGACGTTGCTCGGCGATGACGAGATGCACATGTAAGCGCGCGACGGTGGCAGACAATAGTGGTATCATAGACCGACCGGCACGCTGGCGCCGGTCGGTTTTGCGTCGCTCAGCCGAACACCAGGGGGTCCGCATGTCGACAGTAAGAATCGGAACGCGCGGGAGCATGCTCGCGCTCTGGCAATCCAAGTGGGTCGGGTCAGAACTCGCGCGGCTGCACGATGGGGTCGAGGCCGAGCTGGAGATCATCAAGACCCGCGGCGACAAGATCCAGGACACGCCCCTCGCCAAGGTTGGCGGGAAGGGCCTCTTCGTCAAGGAGATTGAGACCGCGCTGCTGTCGGGCGACGTGGACCTCGCCGTGCATAGCCTCAAGGACGTGCCGACCGAGCAACCCGAGGGCCTCTACCTCGCGGCCTTCCCCGAGCGCGTTGACTGGCGCGATGCCCTGATCAGCCGTGATGGCAGCGCCCTGGCGGACCTGCCTGAGGGCGCCCTGATCGGCACGAGCAGCCTCCGCCGTGTCGCCCAGTTGAAGCGCGCCAGGCCTGACCTCAGATTCGACGCGCTCCGAGGGAACGTCGACACTCGGCTGCGGAAGCTGCAGGAGGGCCAGGCCGACGCGATCATCCTCGCCTGCGCGGGGTTGGATCGCCTGGGCTACTCGCAGGTCATCACTGAGCGGCTCGCGCCCGATGTCATGTTGCCCGCCGCGGGCCAGGGAATCCTGGCCATCGAGGCGCGCGAAGATGACGCGCGCACGCTCGACCTGCTGAAGCCGATGGACTGCGCGGCCTCGCGCGCGTGCGCCACGGCGGAGCGCCACGTCATCGCAGCGCTCGACGGGAGCTGTCAGGTCCCCATCGGCGCTCTGGCGAGGGTGCGCGAGGAGACGTTCGTCGTCGAGGCGCTCGTTGCGAGTCTTGATGGCACGCGCGTGTTGAGGGCCAATGCCGATGGACAGGCGGATCAGGCCGAGGCCCTGGCGGCCGATGTCGTGAGGAGCCTCTTGGGCCAGGGCGCCGCCGCGATTCTGGCCGAAGCCACTGAAGATGCGTAGACGGGGTATTGACAGCCACTGCGAAACGTGCGTATAATTATTGGGATGTAACCGGTTACACGCGCCCGTAAGGCACTCGGCGCGTTTTTTTGGCCCGAGAATTGTAACCGGTTGCAGACGCCCGCCCAGTTGTCCGGGCGTTTCTCTCGAACAGAACATGCAACCGGTTGCACAGCGCGAGACACCATGGCCACCATCTACGACATCGCGAAGAAAGCAGGCGTATCGACCGCAACGGTCTCGCGTGCCCTTCGCGGCCGGAGCGAGGTCGTCGTCGAGGTGCGCGAGCGAGTCATCGAGGCGGCGCGCGAGTTGGGCTACCGGCCGAACCGCCTGGCCCAAGCGCTGACGGCGGGCAAGACCAACATGTTCGGCTTGGTCATGCCCGAACCCGATGGCAACCCATACTACAGCGACCTGATGGAGGCCATCTCGCGGTGCTGCCGCCAGTATGGCTACGAAGCCGTCATCCAACTCTCCGACCTCAAGACTGACGATAGCATCACCAATGCCGCGACGTACCTCGAGGAGCACCAGGTCGACGGCCTGTTGCTCTTTGCCGCGCCGATGCACCTGGAGCACTATGCGGCCACGCGCACCCACGACAGTCCGCCGTGGGTCTCGATCGGCTCGCCGCTCGATTTCCTCGGGCCGACGGTCCGTGCCGACGAGCACTTCGGCGGGGCCGAGGTCACCCGGCACTTGATAGCGCTCGGACACAAGCAGATCGCCTTCATGGGGCCCGGCGCGTCCAGCAGCAAGGGCTCTCGGCAAGTGGGCTACGCGGACGCGATGCAGGAGGCGGGTCTGCCCACAATCTTCAGGGGCTCTGACGCCAGCGTTGAGGATGCCCGCGAATGCACGATGAAGCTGCTGGCCGATGATGACCGCCCCACGGCGATCGTCGGCTTCAGCGATCACACCGCGCTCGGCGTCCTGCGAGCGTGCCACGAGGCCGGGGTGACGGTCCCAGACGAGCTGTCCGTTACCGGGTTTGACAATCTCGAGTTCGCCCGATACAGCAATCCCGCTCTCACCACAGTCGATCCCCAGACCGAGCGGATCGCATGTGAGAGCGTTGAGTACCTGATCGGTCGCATTGACGGAAGCATCGAGGCGGATGCTGTCGAGCCACTGACGATCCAGCCGGTATTGGTCGAGAGAGAGTCGACCGCGCCACCTCCTGGCGGCGCTTGTTGACGATGAGACTTGTGGCGGATACATGCAGCGTTGCTCAACATAATCTGACGAGGAGGGCTGCGCGACGACGTGCATGTCTGGGTTCGACGCCGAGCCCGACGAGCTACTGCGGTCTATCAGCCTAACACTGTGCGCAACGGCGACCAAATTCTGGAAGGAGGACGTTCCCAATGACACGTCGATCCGGCTTCACACTGATCGAGCTACTAGTCGTCATCGCCATCATTGCCATTCTAGCGGCGATCCTGTTCCCCGTCTTTGCGAGGGCTCGGGAGAAGGCCAGGCAGACCTCATGCCTGAGCAACGTTAAGCAGCTGGGCACATCGCTCATGATGTACGTCCAGGACTACGACGAGAGGTATCCCGCCGAAGTTGCTGCGGCGGTTCCGGGTTCTGATGGTGGAATCGTATGGCAGCTCAACGCTTACGCCAAGAACATGCAGATCTGGGTTTGCCCGTCCTGGAACCAGGCCATCTGGCAAGCGTGCCCGGGCAACCGGACGGTTTCGACCTACAACACCCACGGCGACGCCCGTAACGTTGCCATGGCCCGCATTCAGGAGCCGGCGAGCAAGATCTTCTTCACCGAAGGCAATCAGCACTGCGGTTTCTTCTGGTGGTCCTGCCACCAATGGGACTGCACGTCCCCGACGGACCTGCACAACGGCGGCTTCAACAACGGCTTCTTCGATGGCCACGCCAAATGGGTCAGCCGCTCGAACCTGATGGGCGACCAGGCAGGATTCTTCCAAATCTAACCAGGGGGAGGACACCCCACGATGAGATTCATCGCTGTAGTCCTTACTGTCATTCTGATGCTCGGAATCGCCTCGATGTTGGTCGGGTGCAAAGACTCCGCGACCGAAGCCGGTGGCGATGAGGGCGGCATGACGACCAAGGAACTGAAGAAGCGCGGCCCCACCCCGCCGACTGGTAAGAAGGGCGGATCGGGCGGAGGCGCATCCACAGGACCGGGCGGACCCAAGTCCGGTGAATAGTCGTTCGATCACTTGAACCAGATGCTGAAACGCCCCTCGCGATGTAGCGAGGGGCGTTTTGTCGTTCTATCGCAGCCGTCCGGCGTCGCTACTCCAGCCCGGTGACTGTCTCCCGCGCCGCCGCCGCGTCGTAGTATTCCGCGATGTTCGGCACTGTCGGTAGCAGGTACGCCTCGCCAGGGAAGAACTGCCGCGATTCGGCCTTGTACTTCGCCTCCATCTCGGGGGTGAACTGCCACCAGGCGGAGCCGTGCCCGTACACCCACACGTACTTCCTGCTGAGCGTCCTGGCCGCCGCGAACTGTGCTCGGAACTCCGGCAGCGGGTATTTCTCCGACTTGTCGGCATACGAACCCACGATCTCGTCGCCGAACACTTCCTCGCGGCCCGACCACCCTACGAACTTGCCGTCGGCGTCGGTGATCGCCCGGTAGTATCCCAGCGGCCACACCCCCAGCGCTACGTCCCCGTGACTCGTCCAGTAGTCTCGGGCCGCCGGCGACAGACTCCGCGTGGTCGTCTCCCGCACGCCCACCACGAAATCGGCCAGCGCGTGCGGGTCCCGGCTCGTGTAGGAGCCCTCGCAGAACAGGTGGATGCCTCCGGGGTGCTGCGCCTCGGCAAGCGCCTCGACGATCCCCGCGAACAGGTGGCTCCACAGCGGCCCGTAGTAGACCGCTCCCTCGGGCAGCACCATCAGGTCCACATCCGGGTACTCCCGCACCATCCCTCGGACGATTTCCCTCCAGCGCTCGCGCAGCCGAGCGGCTAGCTCGGCGACCGAATGCGCCTCCAGGTCATACCCCTCCCAATCCGGGTCGAACTGGTAGGACGTGTATTCGGTATCGATGGCAATAGCCGGGAATCCGGCCAGCCTCGCGTAGCGCGCGGCCTCGCGGAAGTTGGTGGTGAGGGTCGCGCAGCCCTCATCGTCGAACGGATCCGGCAGGTCCCGGTAGAAGGCCACCTTCAACACGTTGCTGTCGACGCCCGCCAACCGGCACTTCTCATTAGCCGCCCGACATTCCTGGAGCAACTCGTCGTCCTCGCCGCGCGTCGCCGCATCTCCGTCGGCGGCCCACGGGTCGTCGTGGATGTCTGCGAAGATGCGGCCGACGAACGCCCCTCTGAACCCGCGCTCTCGCCATTCCTTGGCGTTGTCGGCCCACGACATCAGATGCGCGTCGAAGTACAGAAGCTTCGGTTGCTCCGCCAGGGGGCGCGCGTCGTCGACGATCTCATAGACCCTATCCGGTGCCCTCTCGAGCCTCGCGTCATCAAACCAGATCGTGCTCGGTGTGCCCGAGCAGTTCTGAACGTTGATCTCCACCCGGTCCGCGGGGGCCTCCAGCCGGTTCAAAAACTCCAGCCGGATCCACTCGTCGCTGACCTCGTAGAGTCGCGAGTAAGCTGTCGCCAGGTAGCAACGCACCAGGCCCGTCTCCCCGGGGCTCGCCTTGGCCCAGAAGCTCAACGCCCACGTCCCCTCCTCAAGCGCGACGTGCGTGTAGACCCCTGCCTGGGCGGAGCCGCTCCCGTTGATGCCGGCGAGCGAGTTGTCGCCGCTACGGGCGACCGTGGTGTCAAGCTCCTGGCGGCCGTCCGTGCCCGCGGTTCCCCAGTTGTACCGGGCCCAGCCCTCGGGCCAGCCGTCCGGCATTAGCTCCTCGAAACCGGGGTTTGCGATCAGGTTGTCCTGCGCGAGGCAGAGGTTGCTGCTGGTGATGATCAGACCGGCGACGAGCAGCGAGCGCATCGGCACGCCTCCTGGATTCTGTATGGTCGCGAGGCCCGCGCCGTTCTCCGTAACCCTCAGCCTCGCCGTTCGTCGGTCGTCTTCGAATCTTCGTGTCTTCCCGCTTTCGTTCCGTCTGCCGTCCCACCCCCGCCACCCGCAATTCCCGAGCCGATTACCCGTTTCCTCCGCCTTCAGCCCCGCGGGAACGCTCAGCCGCGCCAGCCGGTTGTTGACATTGAGGACGCACGGTAGCCCGCCGGCGTCGACCAGGCCGGGACTACTCAACGCGCGGAAAGGGATGCGAATGGAAGCGACGGGTGACGTGATTCACGAGATCCCTGGGCTGTACCAGGTGGTTCGGTTCCATCCACTCAGGCGGACCGCGGATGTTGCCTTTGATCTCTTCCCACTCCGCGCCATTCCTCCCATCAGCGCCATTGACCGAGTGATGCATGGGCCCGGCGCCGCCTCCCCCGGGGCGGTCGGTGAGGTCGAGAGGCCGTGGTACATGCACCCTCACCAGGATGACCACCTGATCGTGCTCCACGGCACGCGGCATGTCGAGATCTACACGCCCTCGCATGGGAAGATCGAACGCTTCATCGCCGAGCCCGACCGGATCGAGATGAACGGGGAGCTGCTCTACGATGGTGCGGCGGCACTCGTCTGGCCTCGCGGCGTTTTCCACCGTGTCCTAAGCGCGGAGACGGGGTCGGCGTCGCTGAACCTGGCGACTCACCGCGAGGGGTTTGATCTCAACACGAACTTCAACGTCTACGATCTGGATCCTGAGACCGGCCGCTTCACGTGCGTGCGGAAGGGTCACCTCGACCAGGGCCAAGCGCCCTGACAGCCGCGTGCATCCCTGCTCGCGCTCCGTCGCCGTCTTCCGTTCGGAGGGGCCGAATACGAGATCGTAGATCGAAGTATCCGGCCCGGTCAGTCGTCAGCCGCCTCGCTCGGCGCAACCTCCGCCGCCGCGTCCACCGGAGGCTCGCCGTCATCCACCACAATCGTGCCGCCGCCCCCCGCTGGCTCGACCACCTTCGATCCCACGGTCAACTGGTATATCACGAGTATCGCCACGATACTGATCACGATCACCAGCACCGCAACCAGCTTGCTGCCCGGCCTCTTCTCGGTGTCTCCCATCACTGACCCTCCGTGGAAACCCTCCGTGTAGGAGCGGGTTCAGCCGCGACAGATTCATCCCGGATGCCTTCTCCCATGCCGCTCCATGCTCCCGCCCCCGCCGTCTCGCCCTCCAACCTCTCGACAGTCCTCCCCATCCTCTCCGGGTGATCGGTCATCACCGCATCCACGCCGAGCCTCACCAGTCGCTTCACCGACGCGTCCGACGAATCGCTCGCCCAGCAGACCATCCGGATCCCCAGCTCGTGCGCCGCTCTCACCATCCCGCTGTCGTGCAGATGAAAGTCCGACGTTTTCAGCCGATGCCCGTCCCGCACGTAGGTCTCCGATGTCAGCGTCTCGAACCCTCGCTCGATCGGCCCGGCAGCGACATCCACGTCCAGCCGCAGTCGCGCGTTGCGCTCCAGGACATCGATCGTCCTCGGCTTCGATGCCAGGAGTTGGCTCCGCGACTCACACCCCACCGCGCCAATCGTCTCCGCCACCTTCGCCAGCAGCACGTCGTTCCGCGCCTCGTCATCTTCGAGCTTCACGTGGATCTGAAACCGCGCGTCATCACCCAAGCCCCTTAGCGCATCAGCGAGCGTCGGTACGACTTCCTCGCCGGTCGCTAGCTCTCGGATCTCCGCCAGGCTTAGCTCCGCCACGGTCCCGCTGCCGCCCGTTGTCCGATCCACCGTCGGATCGTGCATGACGACCAGCTCGTGGTCGAGCGTCAGCCTCGCGAAACGGGGAATATCAGCCCCATCGCACCGGTACCAGCTCCAGTGCCTCTCAGCAAACCCGAGCACCAAGACAGGCGCTCGTGGGTTGTCTTGTCTATCACTGCGTCCTGGATAGAGATCGGGCGTGGCGTGGCCCGCCATGTACAGTAGGACATCGACATTCCAGCGGCGCGCGAACGCTTGGAGTGGTATCTGGGACCCCCATGCTTCTGGGTGGTCCAATACCCACTCGACATACTGAAGGAAGCAGCCCTCAAATCTGCGCTCCCTCCCGTCCGGGTGGCATCCGTCCCACCAGTCTTCGTAGTTGACCTCTCTGGGATCCGCGACGTAGTCGTTGTACATTTGCTCGCATACCATGAGCCTCGCCTGCTCCATGGTCATTCTGCATTGGGGGAGCAGATACTTGAAGGCTCCCACTACAGATTCCAAGAAACACAC